>Ga0209290_1000030_pt1 | contig 148586 bp, 117 predicted proteins | sample EN1Hudsemesocosm_2_FD_184632 | JGI IMG/M metagenome (GOLD analysis project Ga0209290, IMG submission 184632) | Methane-oxidizing microbial communities from mesocosms in the Hudson Canyon - EN10B Hudson Canyon (SPAdes) (version 2) | ecosystem: Environmental > Aquatic > Marine > Cold seeps...
AACCAATTTTATTGTTTATTTACCTTTGGAGCTAAAACATGAGCACTAATCCACTAGTCTGGATCATTGATGACGACCGTTCGATTCGATGGGTGCTTGAAAAAGCCTTAGGAAAAGAAGCCTTTGAAATTCGCTCATTTGAAAGTGCCGAAGGCGTCATGGAGCAATTAGAAAAAGGAACTCCGGATGCCATTCTCAGCGATATTCGCATGCCGGGCATTGATGGCTTAGAGCTACTTAAAAAAATTCAAGCTCAATACCCTGAAGTGCCTGTGATTATCATGACCGCTCACTCAGATCTTGATAGTGCCGTCACGTCTTACCAAGGTGGGGCTTTCGACTATTTACCCAAGCCATTCGATTTAAATGAAGCCGTGTCATTAACACGACGAGCGATTGCTCACTCCCAAGAGCAAAAGGCCCGAAACGAAACCAATATAGAAAACATCGTAACGGAAAGTACCGAAATAATCGGGAAAGCACCCGCGATGCAAGAAGTATTTCGCGCGATAGGCCGTTTATCACAATCCCATATCACGGTATTAATTAACGGACAATCTGGTACTGGTAAAGAGCTCGTTGCTAAAGCTTTACACCAACATAGCCCGCGTGCTCAACAATCTTTTATTGCCTTAAATATGGCGGCTATTCCTTCTGACTTAATCGAGTCTGAGTTATTTGGCCATGAAAAAGGGGCTTTCACTGGCGCAGGTGGACAACGAACAGGTCGCTTTGAACAAGCCAATGGTGGCACACTGTTTTTAGATGAAATAGGTGATATGCCTGCTGACACTCAAACACGCTTATTACGCGTACTCGCTGATGGTGAATTTTACCGTGTTGGCGGCACAATCCCGGTAAAAGTTGATGTTCGAATTATTGCCGCAACTCACCAAATTTTAGAAAAACTGGTTGAGTCGGGCGCATTCAGAGAAGATTTATTTCACCGCTTGAATGTCATTCGTATCCACCTACCAAAACTATGTGACCGCAGCGAAGACATTCCTAAACTTGCCCATTATTTCCTTCAACAAGCAGCCGAAGAACTTTCAGTAGAAACTAAGCAGCTTCGTACTGAAACCGAAGACTATCTCAGTACACTGCCTTGGCCAGGAAACGTACGCCAGCTTGAAAATACCTGCCGCTGGTTAACAGTTATGGCAAGTGGGCGTGAAGTTCACATCACAGACTTGCCCCCTGAATTGCTAGATGCTGAAAGTGCACTGCCAACCGGCAGTTCTTGGCAAGAAGCTCTTAAAAAATGGGCGGATCAAGAGCTTAAAAAAGGCAAAAGTGGTGTATTAGATACGGTTGTACCTGAATTTGAACGCATTATGATTGATGCCGCCTTGAGTCATACTGGTGGCCGCCGGCGTGATGCCTCAATATTATTAGGCTGGGGACGTAATACGCTCACGCGTAAAATTAAAGAGCTCGACATGAACTTTGATGAAATAGATGAAGAGTAGTTTCTTTATGTAAGTTGGGAGGACCACCGAGAATCCCAACAGTGAGTGCAGGCTTTTAACCTACGGAGAACGGTAGACCAAGGCTTAAAAATAAAAACATTCTACCACCGAGAAAGACGAGGCGCTTCGCTACACCGAGGAGGGACTAAAACTTCTAGATAAAAATCTAATTTTGATGCAAGTTGGGATAATCACCGCGAATTCCAACCTACGCGTGCTAGATAACCTTTTCATGTATCAAATCATTGATCAAAAGTATCACTGAACTTCGCGCCAATAGATAATTCGGTCATGCCCTCGATATTGGCCGAAGGTTGCCGTGGTATCAGGCGGATTCTGTAAGGTTCCATCACCATTCCAATCGTATTGCAGCCAAGGAAAAGTCGTCAAATTGAGCGATACTTCGACGCTGCCACCAGTACCAGAAGAGGGTTTAGAAAAAGTAAATCCCGCATTTCCACCAGCAAGCGATCCATTCAGACTAAAGTTAGTGGTACCTGATCCGACTACTATACCAGTGAAAGGCAAGGTCGAAGGTGCGGGATTCAAGCTCACCAAAGAACTAACATTGGTACAACTATCCTCCTCATTAAGAATGTAATTACCTGTAATGCTATCAAGATATTCGACAAAAGCCGGCATATTCATGCTTTCTGTTTCGGGGCCAAAAACATTCTTCATCACCCACCGACCATATCGAATATCTATCTCGGCGGGCTTAATTTCAAGTGCAGAAGATAGGTTAGTGGCAGTAATGCCATCGGCATCAGTGACACCTGTAACAGCGATAACCAAATCACTATTAAAATTACCAATCTCTGAGTTAACATTCTTGGTATATTGATAACTGTCTGCACTATTGAAGGTAAATTTGACTTCGCCCTCATTCAAACCAGCTGAAGCACCTCCCAAAATAGAGCCTTGAAATACCGATAACGGGGCTGTATTGAGTGTGAGCGGCATGCCAGATTTGCCGTTTTGGCTATCTTCAGAGGGAAACACTCTTACAACCCCTGATGACTGCAATTTTAAAAAGTTCGTATCTGTATAATTTTGTGTTGTTGCATTTGCCTTATTTTGAGCCACAATAGTTAAACTCGGCAGTGCAACTGAATTATCATAACCGAAATCCTGCCCTATATAGGTAAACTCCGCTCCGCAACTCTCATCAAAAGTGCCGTTAACTCCGGTAACGATAAAGTGATCGGGAGTAAAGCGGCCAATATCGATCGCATCGCCCGGCACTGTGATACCCGCACCGCCATAATTGCTATCCTGTAAGTCTAGATTCAACAAACCTACTTCAGAATAATTGGCTAAAGTATAAGTCGACACCCCTGAATTAAAGCCCTCTAACGTTACGTTCTGATAGGTGGGTGACAAGGCACTTGCTATGCTACCGGCTGTACCATAAGTCAGGCCACCATCAGTACCATCGACCGACGGCCCAGTTCTATCCAGCAGAAACTGGCTCTGACCAGGCACATAATTTGGAGTAGTTGCGCCTGAAGTATTCACCGCCGTGACCTCTAGATTAAAATTCTCACCCGCTTTATGCTTGGTCGCATGTGATACTGTATTACCATTGATAACTGAGTTACCTGATGTTTTAGCCGTGACTAGCAGCTTATCCGGACTGACCCAAAATGAATTTGAGGCTCCTATCAGTTCAAAGGCTGGATCTGGTTCATTCGCCGCTACACTCTTATGTGCATGCAAAGTAATCTCACCTGCATCAGCATAGTTAAATAAGAAGGGTGCTTCACCATTTGAATCAAATTCCATATTCACACTGGTATAGCTTTTAGTGGCGGCTGCATTATCATTTCGACTAATCGTTGCGGTACTTACACCCGTTAACGAAACTAAATTACTTGCTGTACAGCTTGTAGGATTATTGCATTCATAGGCTATCTCGACGACCGTCGTTCCTTGCAATGCTGCTTCACAAGCTCCAGTATCGGTATTGGTTCGGACAGCGCGTAAGGTTAAGCTTTGATTGCCTGGCGTTACATTAGAAGGTTTACCCGCAATTTGGGGACCTATCGGTGTACTGTCGGTATTGCTCCCATTAGCATAAAAACGGAAAGCTGTATCTAAAAAACTAAAGACCTCATCTTCTGAACCAGCATCATCTAAATCACTGGCTGTACCATCGGTCACATCAATATCAATATTGGCTAACACATCGCTTTCATTTAAATAAAAGCTTGCTGTTGAGGCTCCTGATAGCATTGTCACAGGTGATGTGATCACACTATCCACAGCTGGACTGGTAGTAACTGTAATATCCGTATTACTATTCACCGTAAATGCGTTGTGTGAAGCGTCATGTGCATTAATAGTAACTTCAGAGCTTTCACAGGTCACACCCGGAGAACTATGACTGATCTCATAATGATCTGGCGAACCATATGGTGAGATTGGTAAAGCAGCACACACCTCAAAGCTACCTATTTCATGAATATTTACTGACCCCCCCGTTGAGCCTGTCAACGAAACTACCCAATTATCTGGCACGTCTGCTTGCAATGCATTCAACGAAAACACATCAAATCTAGGTACTATTTCTACAAAACCTGAACCCGTATCACGCTCAACACTGGCGTAAGCTTCTCGCCCCCCCATGGTATGATCAATACTAACTTTATAACGATGATTTGGGCCTAATGTACTACCACCTTGATCAATTCCAGGCGTCAACGAACCTGTACTTGTTAAAAATGGATAACCTGATGCCCCACTACCTGACCCTCGAAGAGCGATACTATCTGCAGCAAAACCAGAGCCGCCATCCCTACCTTCTGAGGCACTTGAGAAGTTACCAAATTCATCAAGCCCAATACCTAGCCACCCCCCTGCAAAACCATCAATTCCAGTTTTTTGCGCATAGCCCAATGAACCACCAAACGCACCAGCCTCAGGAGAAACCGATGCATCAGAAAAGGTAACAGCAATTCCATCCGCTCCCGAACCGTCATAGGCATAATAATCAAATTCGATTTCTATTCGGTTACCCGCTCCGGGGAACTGATGCAATAAAGTCGCAACCGTTGAAACATTTCCCGAAGCATCAGTTAACCTTAATCTGCCATTATCTATAATTCGAGGAATACCAAACGAACCACTATTACTGGAAGCAGACCAGGATGAGCTGAGTCCTCCGGGGCCAGAAAACACTTCGGTTAGACAGTTTAAGTTACATGACAAACTGAAAGTTGAAGTTGTTCCTGCAGCAATTATTTCACCACTAAGGTTTTGAACATTATTTACCGCTACGGTGTATTCGGTCAGATCATTCAGTGTGCTTGCTAATGATAGCGTGACTGTATTCGACGGCCCTCTAATTGCTGAATTTATATTAATATCAACACCCGAAGGGTTGGTCAATTGGTAATTACCTACGGTTTCTGCTGAGGTTTGCTCAACATCGTTATTATAAACTATTGTGACTTCTTGCAGCACTGAACAAGAACCACTTAGATCTTGTAACTCTAACGGTACTGAAGCCGAAATCTTCGTCGAAAAATAATTAATATTATCGCCAAGATTATCGGATGACCAAATCCATTCTGCATTCGAATCTACGCCCGACCGAGTACCCCATGGGCTAACCCCATTCAAGCCATATCCACTGGCCGTTTGATAGTTATTCCAATCTGACGTATTCACAGACCAGTTACTTGTATTGGTATTAAGAGTTGTTAAACCATTCGAAAATACGTGGTCAATACCTGTTAATTCAAAATCACCTAAAAAGCCGGCGACACCACCCACATCTGTTGCATAAATATGTAAAAAGTAGTCCTGCCCAACCGTCAGAGTAGTTGCTATATCAACCGTTGTTGGCCAGTCATTACCTGATCCTATTAATGTACCCTGAACAGAATCATCCGTAGAAATATAAGCTATGAACGTGTTATCAACATTCAAACTTCCTGTTAAAGATGTCCCACTATTCCCTTCATTCAACGCCACTAAATGTCCAATAGCATCATCATTAGACTTCGAAGCCGTTGCTTGTTTATCACCACTGGCCCCTGCCGATGCTTGGAGGACATAAGCCATCATCGAAGATATGCCGTTATTATTGTTATTCTCTTCTTCGTCATACGCTTCACTCATTCCCAAGCCTGGCGAAAACGATTGATCCCCCGCTTCAAGGGTATAAAAAGCCACTAACATTGCATTCGCTGCTGTCGTTGTGACCGAAGGCGCCGTGATACTACTAAATGACATGCCGGTTTGTGAATTTTGCTGGTCAATCGGGTTGCTGGTATCAACACCACGAAATACCGACATGCCTACAACGTAACGCCGATTACCATTTCCATCAAAATCCCATGTATAAGACGTTCCCGCATTACCGGCTGTCGCCACTCGATAATAAAGTGACTGCAAGACATTATCATCTCGATCCTGGGACGCTATCAACGTCCAGCCGGAAGGGGTCGTCACGCCATCACTACCGTTTCGATTACGAATAGTGATCTGCACCAATAACACATCATCTGTTTGCACAGAAGCGGGTACGGTTAATGAAGCCTCATCATTATTACTATCGTCAGTCACCGAGCCAATATAGCTAATAGCCGCATGTGCCGGGACACTTAAACACGATATAACTAAGATGCTTAGCATCAAACGCAGGGTCAGGTTTCTCATCCTATAAATCATTCGCTATGCGCCCTCACTTCAATAGAACGCACGGCCTGCTCAAACCCAGAACCACAAGTTGCTGTACTTATGAATGTTCGGTATTCAATACTAGACACCGTATCACTAGAACACGCCAGTTCAGCAATACAATTATTGAGCCCTGGATTATCCCCGCCTGAATCGAAGTCAATATTCACTAGTGCGTTATCACACACCTGATTACCGACAAAAACGCGATTCAGCGCTATTTGAGCACCACTTTCTGCGGCATAAAAAGCGCGCATTGAATTGTAATCCTGACCAAAACCCAAGTTGGATGATTCGGTCAAGTCGGCCATTGCCGCGACAATTAAGGCTAATATGACAATGATAAAAATAGTGGCAGGTAAGCCAATTCCTTTTTGTCTGTTCATCTTTAGGTGCGAGACACTCTGCTTAAGGTACATTGCGAATTTGAACCTCTTGATTAATCGCCTGAGTTACGCCGTTATCACCCGTCACATCAAAGGCCATATTAACGACGGCACTCCGTGACAATGTGCCTGCTGAATAGGTAAAAGAACCCACACTTAAACGGCTCCCCATCACTGTCTGGCCATTCAAGTCATCTTCATCTGTTGTCATCAAAGAATTAAAACCATACTCACTATAACGATAGAGAAAATCACTTTCAAAACAATACATCACCGGATCTTGCACAATATACAGCCGGTTTGTCGGTGAGTCTGTTAAGAACTGATGATTTGCAGCCAAATTAATCCTGATCGCATTGGTCGTTGAACCCGCTGCAGTACTCGTCACTAAACCACTAATGGTCCCTGGTGTGGACAGACTATATAAACCTGTAAGTGTATTCGGATAAATTGCCACCCGATCTTGAGTGGTATTCACGCTATAGTTTGAAAATGGCACTGCCTCAAAATTATTCGCGGCGATTAAAGTCGGAACCGTAAGGTAGTCTGTCCCAGCTACGATCGGTACAAATTCGACACAACTACCATCAATTCGAATACTATTCGGTAAAGCCTGCCTTAGCTCCCGACTCACTTTTTCAGACACTATCCAGCCAATGGTTGCTATTTGTTGGCGCTCAGCAATATCCACCATGCCCTGCGTGGAACGGCCAATAAAGTTAGTAATACCCACACCAGTAATGCCTATCAGCACAATAGTAACAACCATTTCGATCAGCGTAAAACCAGACTGTCGAGAAGACAAATTGGTGTAATTCATCAATAATTCCCTTTATAAGCAGCAAAGGTCATTGAACTTTGATCAGGCGGTGTCACGGTGACAGTAATTTTTTTAGCATTGTTATCGGATGTTCCACCTGCCGCCCCAACGGTATCGCCATCACACGTCACCTCAACAGTGACACGATATAAAGCATAAGAAGCATCGATAGAATCAGTTAAAATTTCAGGAGGTAAGTCATCTAAGCCATTATAATCATCGACATCATCATACGTTTCTCTCGTCTCACTTCCGTCACTATTGAGTGTTGTACAAAGTGGCGTCGATACAATAGGGATGCCTCCTACTGGTGTTAATTCATCATAGTTTTTAGAAAGGATTTCATCCAAGTATAATTGACCCAGTTTCAGCGCTTTATTACGCCAAAGCGGGTCGGCACTATGACTCATTGATAAACTAAAAGCGCTCATCATCGCCACCATCGCGATGGAAATAATCACTATCGAAATGACCAGTTCAACTAAAGTCACCCCTTGTTGTTTTGTTGAGCCCTTAATTAATGTCATGGGCACGCCACCTGACTTTCGTACACGTAGCCTGAAGCAGAGAAACATACCCGATAAGTATTCGTCCCGACAAAATACACATGATGATTCGCGCCATCACTCAAACTGGCATTACTGTTCCAAGTAAAAGTGTGTGATGAATCGAGAGAAAGTGTTGTACCATCAACTGAAATGCTGCTTCCCGATGAGTCCTGGAAGGAATCAATCGATGCAAGCCCTGCTTTTGTTAGGGTAAATACCCAAAAGTCATCATCGTCTCGTTCGACTTTAAGGCTAACAGGATCACTAGTAGCGCTCATACCCATCGCTACTTGTTGCGCTAGTAAGCCACTCGAGATCAGCTGGTCTTTGGCAATAAAGCCCGCAAAACCATCACGGGAAGAATATAGGCTCGCTGCACCGTAACTAAGAATACCGATCAATACGATCACCATCACTAGCTCGATTAAAGTAAAACCTGATTGTGATTTATATAAACTTTTCATAATGCTTCAAAAACAGAAAAAGCGCCTGAAGGCGCTTTTTACAAGATTGTTAGTTAGTACTAGCAGCTACCATCGGCAATAGCGACAGTGAATGTGGCCGTTAACGGTGCGGTATTATCCGTCGCAGCATTGGCGGCGGTATACGTTACCGTACAACCTGCCTGAATGGTAAACACCACTGCAGCTGCCCCAGCAGTACCGCCACCACTTAATGCGTAATCAGCCGTATCAATTTGAGCGGCCAACTGTATCCCTGCAGCATTAGCAGTAGGGTAGCCATTAACCATTGTAATAGCCTGACCTTCCAGTGTCACGGTTGACCCCAGGGTGCCACTTGAAACTAGTTGATCGGCATGTGTTATTGACGATGCAGACTTTATCGCTCCAGCTAAACCATTCAATGAAGCCACTCGTGCTTCAGTACCCAAATCTGCAAACCGTGGTAATGCAAAGGCAGATAAGATGCCCAAAATAACGATAACCATTACTAATTCAATAAGTGTAAAACCTGCTTGACGCTTCATTGCTTAACTCCTGACATGTATTTTTCGCTTATTAAAAGCGAGGTATTAAATAATAATTTATATAAATAAAACCATTTATAGACAACTTGGTGCACTAAAGTTTTACAGTTTAATGCGCCCTACACAGGTTTGTACTTCATAACAATTAACTTTAACTATAGACCTTAAGTGCTAAGTTAAAACGGTAAAAATGTGTGTTTTTGTATCAAATAAACCATTCATGTTAACGTTATTGTTGTAAATGTTACGGTGATAATTAAGGCGATAGTTCTGTATGTACATCACCGGTATTTGGATCATATTCAATGCGGTGTCCGTCTGTCGTTGCCTGATAAGTATAACGGCAATCACCTCCGACCAATGTCGTTAAAAAATCTTCACCGACTACCGTTGAGGTGGTTAATGAACTGGTTGTCATTAACGTTCCCCAAATATCATTACACTCTGTTGCTGTCATACCTGATGGGTTGGTATTCCCACTGACACCAGTAGGCCAGCCATCTAAACTTACATCAATAAAATTATCCGGTTCACCATAACCCGGCAGGTCAGTCACCGCCGTATGGACACCATTCGCTAACCACTGCGAACGAACCAGCGTGACCGCAGAAACGTATCCACCGCCGGCGGCTTCAACGCTTGAGCTATGCGCGCTGTCAGATAGTTCAGCAAATTTTGGCAAAGCAACGGCTGACAGAATGGCCAAAATGGCAATCACCACCACCAATTCTATCAGCGTGAATCCTTTATTTTTCCTCATGACAATCTCTCCCACACTCAACACCGAAGTAAGCGCTATTTAAATAAGGCACGTGTTTCGCACCCGACTAGATTAAATATAAACTAGCGCGAAAACCACATCCTACCAAATGTTCTTAGCCTTAAGTTTTTACCTTGCCTCATACACCTGCTTTAGCCTTAAACCTTTAGAAACTAGATTAGTATTTTCTTTAGACCCTTTCTCTTTAAGTCGCTCTTCTTTAGACCATAGTGCAACTACCTTAAACTGCAACCATTTCGACTCTGTTTTATTTTTTTCAGATGAAAATTCGTTAAATTGCCCTTTATAAGCGATGACTTTTCGTTTTGGGTCAAATACCCAATTACCTTCCTGCCCGCTTACTGATTCCAAACTCATTTCACCTAAATAATGGCTCGTTTCTGGCGCCATCCAAATCATAGGGTTTAAGCCTTCATAACGGTAAGCCTGATCTGCTTGATCTTTCGCGACTAGAACCGCCTCTTGCAGTAGCACTGCCGAACGTAATTCGGCTAAACGAAACTCAAACTGTGTCCATTCTGCATTCTCGACTTCCTGTTCTAACTTTGAAGATACGACATACATCAGAACTGCAATCACCACGCCGGTGACCGCTAAAATAAAATACCGATGACTCAATCCTTGCTCAGGTTGCGACAAACCCGCGTGTTTCATACCTAGCCTTTGCCCATTGCCGCACTGCCAAGATCCCAAATAGGTAAAAACACACCTAATGCTAGTATCAGCACAATACCACCCATTGCGACAATCAAAATCGGTTCAATAGCCTCTGATAAACGTGATAATGAATAATCAGCTTCTTCGTCATAAAAATCAGCCACTTCGTTAAGTAAGCTATCAATCGACCCGGTTTCTTCACCGACCGCTATCATTTGTAATACCAATGGGGTAAAAATTTCTGTCGCACGCGCCGTTCGAAGCAAGCTATCGCCGCGCTCAATACCATTTTTCATATCGAATATACGCCCTGCGATAAATTTATTACCCACCGACTCAGCGGCGATTGCTAGCGCATGCGTAATCGGCATTCCTGCCGATAACATCATGGCAAAATTACGGGTAAATCTTGATAAGGCTATTTGCTCAAATAAAATCCCGACAATAGGAAACCTGAGTTTTTTCTTATCCCACTTATAATTACCTTTTTCGGTTTTTACCCAATATTTGAAACCATAAACTGCGGCGATAAATAACCCAATCATCAACCACCAGTAATCCAAACAAAAATTCGATGTCGCAACCAACACCTGTGTTGGTAAGGGTAGTTCTGCTCCGAATTTAGCAAATACACTGGCAAATTTTGGAATCACAAATAAATTCACAATGAGCAAAGCGGCCATAATGGCGCTAATCACCATTTTTGGATAACCCGTCGCCTTTTTGATTCGCTTTCGCGTATTTCGCTCTAACTCCAAGCTTTCGCTTAAACGCTTAAACGCGGTTTCAAGTTGGCCGGTGTTTTCACCCACATGAATCATACTAATAAATAATTCAGAAAATACGTCAGGGTAAATTTGCATCGATGAGGCCAGGTTAATACCAGACTCCAAACGCTTAGACACATCAGCCAGTGTTTCACTTAACAATTCTGAAGTCGTTGAATCTGCCAAGCCCTTCATAGCACGCATAATCGGGATACCCGCACGTGTTAAGGCGCTCATCTGGCGACAAAATATAATGAGTTCATCTAGGTTAACTTTAGGTTTAAATATTTGAATATTAATCTGGCCAGATTTTTTTCCTGAGTCATGAACCTCCGTAATTTTAATCGGCGTCACCCCTCGACGAGATAACTCACTCACGGCTGCATTTTGAGAAGCGACCTCCAGTTCGCCAGTGACAGCACCGCCTTTTGCATCTCTCCCCTGAAATTGGAACTTGGCCATGCTATTCCTCGAAGTCCAATTCAAAGTCATCCTCAAAATCACCCGCATCTTCCAAGGTCGCCGAGACTCTAAAGACCTCATCCAAAGAAGTGATACCCGCTATCGCATAATCTAATGCACACAATTCTAAAGGTTTGTAATAGGTGCTCTCTTTTGCCGCTGCTGCAAAACCATCGGCATCCGCTCGCCTTAAACTACTCAGCGTTTTATCATCCATTTCTAGCCATTCATAAATACCAACACGACCTTTATAACCGGTATTACTACATTGGTAACAGCCCGTTCCTCGTGTATAGGTTTCAGGTAGCGACTCAACATCAGATTCAGCCGCCATACTGTTTAGCCAAATTTTTTCCTGCTCTGTTGGGTGGTAGTCTGTTTTACAATCGTTACAGATTCGACGAATCAATCGCTGTGCCATCACCCCCTGTAGAGAACTAGCGACCAAATAAGGCTCGGCCCCCATATCAATTAGTCGCATGGCGCTGCCAATGGCATCATTGGTGTGTAAGGTCGACATAACCAAATGGCCGGTCATCGCCGCACGTAAGCCTATTTCAGCGGTTTCCTGGTCACGCATTTCTCCGACCAAGACAATATCTGGGTCTTGCCTCAAACAGGCGCGTAAAACACTTGAAAAAGTTAAACCAACTTTTGGATTGACCTGCACTTGCGTAATTCGAGGTAAGCGATATTCCACAGGATCTTCTGCGGTAATAATTTTTACTTGAGGTTTGTTTAGCTCGCTTAAAGCGCCATATAAGGTAGTCGTTTTACCGCTACCCGTTGGACCCGTGACTAATATCAAGCCATGAGGCCGCGTAATCGCAACTTTAAAACGACTGAGAATTTTAGGAGGCATACCGACGTTTGTTAAAGAAAGCATCCCTTCCGTTTGATCAAGCAAACGCATCACAACCGATTCGCCATATTGTGTTGGCATGGTCGATAAACGCACATCAATCGATTTTGCTTTTACACGAATATTAAAACGACCATCTTGAGGGATACGCTTTTCAGAAATATTCAAACCTGACATCAGCTTTAAGCGCAAAACCAGCGCGGAACTGATACGGGTTTCATTCATAACATGTTCTTGTAATACACCATCAATACGCTGGCGAATACGAACTACCTTTTCGTCAGGTTCAATATGAATATCCGAGGCACGTGCTTGTACCGCGTCTTCAAAAATTGATTGTAAGAGCTTTACAACGGGCGCATCACTGTCATCACCGGTAGCGGTCAGCTCAGCTAAGTCAAAGCCATCATCGGCTAGTTCTTCATTCAATTCTTCGGCAAGGTTTGAAATTTCATCGGTGCGTCGATAGACCAAGTCTAATGTATTCAGTAACTCACTCTCTCGAACAACCGCCTGCCGAATAGGTTGATTTACGACACGTGAAATTTCATCAAACGCCATTAAATCCATTGGGTCAGCCATTCCGACCAATAATTCACCTTGCTGTTGATCTAAAACCAAAGCTCGGAAACGTCGTGCTTGGCTTTCAGGCAACTTTTTGATTAAGTCTTGGTTAAATTGATAATTTCTTAGCTGTACAAAAGGAATTTCTAACTGTCGCGATAGCAGGTTTAATAGGCTATCTTCATCCACATACCCCAAATCTATTAATGCAGCGCCTAGCTTTCTGCCCGTTTTTTTCTGTTCAGACAGAGCCGTCATTAATTGATCTTCAGTAATGATCCCGTTCTGGATCAATAGATCGCCAATACGAATTTTTTTCTTTGGTTCTGACATTAGTATCTCTTGTGTATATTTTACTTACTAGCGACTCGCGGCCACTGTTAATAAGCTTAGTCTATTTTCAATATATTCGATTAGTTCTGGACTTAAATCAGGTATTCCTAAGGCTTGCTTGTAAGCATTAACGGCCTTCTCATATTGCTTTGAACTGTCAAGCGCGATCGCTAAACCCGCCCACCAATTGGCTGATTCATCATCATATTCAAGTAAGCTCGCATAGGTTTCAGCTGCCTTCGCCGAAAAACCAAAGCGTTGATAATAGGCGGCGAGCAATGCGTAATACTCAGGATAACGGTGCAACTCCGGTAAACTTTCTCGCAAAGTATGAAGCGCAAGATTATGCTCACCTTGGGCAACATACCAACGTGCTTTCAATTGGCGAAGCTCGGGATTCAGCTCCACCCGAGTTGTGACTAACACATCACCTGCTTCAGCAATTCGTTCATCTTGTAAAAGATAGCTGATTAATACGGTACGACTTTTTTGGTCGACCGTATGCTTCGCAATAAATTCATAAAGCGACCGGTATGCTTTTCTCGATTCACCTTTTTGAAATAATGTACGGGATAGCTCCGCCATATTTTGATCACGCTTCTGGGGCGAAACCTCTGACTTACGCCTGACAAGAGGTTTTGTTGAAGGCGCTTCAACGTCAGAGGACTCTCTAACCGTAGTGGTCGCCTTAGCCCTAGAGGAAACTTTTTCTGTAGGCGCTTTAGACCCAGGTATTTTTATTTTAGAAGCCGGTATTTTAACTTTAGAAATAGGCGTTTCAGTCGGAAGCGACGCTACTTTTATTTGTTTTTTTTCTATCACTTGGGGCGCCACTTCTGGCTTAACAACTTTCGCTACAACGAGCGAGTTCATTGCTGGCTGGCTCGCAGAAAACGCTATTTTCGCTTCAGTTGGGGTGAGCTTAGAGAAAGGAATTTCAGGAGATTCAGGCGTGATCGTATTTTCATGATCACGAAGCAGTAAACTACCGAGCCCAACACCCACTGCAAGCAACAACACAACCAGAGCAATCAGGTATTTTTTCAATGTCGGCGATTTAGTCTCAATCAAACTGCCATTGGAAGACGCCGTATCCACGCCACTTCGATCAGGCGCTTTACGCTGCTCCAAGTCGCGTAGCATATCGTTAATGACACTCATATCATTAAACCTGTTTCAATCATTCTTACACCCTGCATTCCAATACAGTTTGCACCGATAGCAACAAACACAGCCTTAGCAGAAAACTGCCAAGAAAAACGCTGCCAAAACGGAACATGAATACTCTCAGTATCTCGAATTGCAGCCGCCATATGCTTACTTTGCACGAGCTTCGAGCCTTTACCATAAGCCGACATAAGTGCTTTATGGCATAAAATATTTACTAATCTCGGAATACCTTTTGAGGCACGTGTTAACTGGGTAATCGCTTTCGCTTCAAATAAACGTCCCCCCGTATATCCGGCTAACAACATACGGTGCGAAATATACTGTTCAATATCTTGCCGACCCAAAGGCTGAATGCAGTGTTGAAAAGTGATTCGCTGTTGAAGTTGTCGTAAATGTTTTTTCTGAAGCATTTGATCGAGCTCGGGCTGCCCAAATAGAACAACCTGAAGCAGCTTCGCAGATTCTGTTTCCAGATTAGTCAATAAACGAAGGGCTTCGATCGTTTCATCAGGCATAGATTGCGCTTCATCGATTATTAACACGACCTGTTTGCTACTTTTTGCAAACTCAATTAGGCACTCATTGATCCTTTGAAGGGCCAGCACATGCTTTTCACCCGTCACATCCTGATTAAAATAACCATCAATTTGGCTAAAAATAGCGTGTGAGTTTTCTTCTTTCTTTTCGCGTTCTCGATCTAGATTCCGAACACGTTTTTGATATGCGGCTAATTCGCCCGCAAGCTCATCTGCCAAGACACAATACAGTGATTCGGCTGAAAAATGAGGATTTGGGATATACGCGGTGATATAACTTTCATCCAAGGCATTTAATAGCTTTCGACATAGCAGTGTTTTTCCTGTCCCTACTTCTCCCGAAATTTTAATAAAGCCTTCTTTATTTTTGAGTGCGACTAACAACATCTCCAACCCTTGCTGATGGGTTTCAGACTTCAAGAAGAAATGTGTATTTGGCGTAAGCGTAAATGGCGCTTCTTTCAGTCCAAAAAATGACTCATACATCAGCGGCTCGATTCATTCTTAACCTTCACAGACTTGATTATTCATCGTCGTAAAAGCTCGTTTCTGTAGATTCAATCATTTCATCTCTGAACTCGCTAAAACGCTTTTGGCTAGCACGAATATCATGACTAAAGGTATTCGCACTCGTAATCGTAGGTCGAAGTAAAATAACTAATTCTGTTTTTTCTGTTGAACTTCCTTTCTGCTTAAACAGCTCCCCTAACAAGGGAATATCACCTAAAAATGGTACCGTTGCGTTGTTATCTACACTGCTATTTTGGATCAAACCACCAATCACCACAATTTGACCATTCTCAGCAGCAATGACACTATCGGATTCACGAATCCTTGAAAAGGCTAGCGGTAGACTGACATCTTCACCACTAATGGTAATGATTTTCTCCTGGTCTTCTACTTTGCTGATTGTAGGGTGTACATGTAAAATAATTTTTCCATCTTCACTAATCTGAGGCGTCACATCTAAGGCAATACCAGAAAAGAACGGTGTAAGATCTATATCAGTTGAACTTGAGTTTGAGTCGTTATTTGATTCAAAATCGATATCCGTCACAAAATATTCATCGGTCCCGACTTTTATCACCGCTTTTTGGTTGTTCACTGTCGCGATACGTGGACTTGAAAGCACTTGTACATTGCCTTGAGTACCCAGTAAATTGATCGTGGTATTAAAATTTCCTATTTTAACTGTTGAGGCAAATACACCACCGACACTGCCTGAAACAATCTCTCTTGAAAGTTGAGCTAGGTTAATACCGTTGTCAGGGTTACCATTTGAATCAAGTGAACTACTTGCATCAGAGAAATTCCAATCGATTCCTTGCTGGTAACCATCACTCAGGGTGACTTCTAAAATTTTTGCTTCAATAATCACTTGTCGCTGTAAAATCAACTCAGCGCTTTTTAAGTAATTTTTAACCGTTGCTAAGCCTTTTGCATCCGCTTTAACCACCACTACGCCAGCACTAGGCGTAACGACAACGGTTTGCCCTGTTTCACCCCCAACGATTAAATTAAGCGTTCTCTCAAGATTTTTCCAAAAATAATTCCCATTCTGAGTATTTATCTTGGTACCTGTTCCGCCTCCAGACTGGTTAGAACTAGAGCTATCACTCGAATCACTGTCCGAATCACTGCTTGATGACGCCCCTCCGCCTGCTGTGATTTGCCCTGAACTGACACGTGTCTCCGAACCACCTGTCCGTTGAATATTTAAATAATTGATTTCAAAAATTTCTGTGCGTAAACCTAAAGGGAAAACCTTAATTAACCGCCCCTTTCGTTCAAATTCATAACCATAAATATCACGCGTGATCTCTAGTACTTCCGTGACGCTAACATCCTTAAGTTGTAAGCTGATCGTTCCATCAACATCAGGATGCACCACAATATTCAATTTGGTTCCTTCTACTAACCCCGCAAAAAAATCAGCAGCGGGTAGTTCATTTACACCGATATCAAAGCGGGGTATTTTATTTTTTTTACGTTTTTTAGGGCTTCGATCAGACATCATCGAAGGCGTTAAAGCGTTCACAACACTATCGGGCACAATTGCAGGTGGTTTATTCTGATACTTTAACGCTTCAGCCTTTTGCTCCTGCGAAATTAGGACTTGATCCAAGGTGTCATTAATCTGATCAATACTACTGGTATTATTTGCCTGAGGAGACTGTAGTAACGCATTCTGATGGGCACACGAACTTAACAAGACCCCCCCCAGTAAAATCATTGCGCTTTTTGTTAGACTGCTAGCCATGCTTACGCTCATTTTGTTTTAACTACCTTAAATTTTTAAATCAGTCTTTCACTCAGAAAGATCTGGCTTTCATGTCGACATTACAAATAATGGTGGTGTTCATTTTCGAATGCTACCGCCTTTATTTAAGTGAAGCGTTCTACGCTTACCATCAACTAAAATAATTACAGAACTTTGATTAATCTTTACTACTTTAGCGCCTGAAACACGTCCACCTTCAGTCACTTTTTTACCGTTAATAATCGCATTCGTCCGCTGAGCAGTCTTCAACACGTAGTTTAAGGTAAAATGTTTTTGTTTCGCTTTGGGCCCACTAGCTTTATTCCAATTGTGTGGCCGAGTTGGGTCGCTCAACATTTCGCCGTTCGGCAATTTATACTGCCCTACTGCATAAGCCGCATCACATAAAATAAGACCAAGCAATACAAGAACTACAACAGGTTTAACTAGTATTCCTTTGATTGTTATCTGTCGAGATAACTTCCCAAAATTTAAAAAAAGCTTAAACACCAATCCAATCCTCTTCCAAACTCAGGGTACTGATTTGTATGGTAATTTCAGCTTTCGGATAGTTACCTACTTTGTAGTCTAAAGCTCGCCAATAAAACCCGCTCATATCTTCCAAGTGCTGTAAAAACGCTAAAGTTTGAAAATATTCTCCCGAGAGCACCATTTCAAAGCCATGCGCAAAAAGCACTGTTTGCTGCTCAGTCTGTACGCTACTCTCAGGTTTAGCCTGAGTCACCATTGACTGAATTTGAAGCGGTTCTACTGGTAAGTTTTTGGCACTAAGCAAACGAAGGCCCTTATAGTCAGCCAAAACATTACGCATTAAATCAGCCATTTTTTCAGGGGCAACCAAATTACTTAAGCGACTTTCAATTTCAGTGGTTAGCTCAGCCATCTCTATTTGCAGAGACTTTTTCTTCGCTCTTAATGGCGCATTCGGATCATTGGTAAGCAAACCCGTTAATTCTGATAGTCGATCAGATTTGGTCACCACGTCTTGCCCTAGCCCAGCAATCTTCATCGTGTTTTGCTTTTGCTTTTTTTCATAAGGAAGAAAAACAATCTGTGACCAGATAAATAAAATAATAACGACTGAGACCCCAGCAAGAATGCCACGCTCTCGTAAGCTAAGTTCGGCAGTTTTTTCTTGAAGTGAGTGCCATTTTTCTAAATTCACGGAAGTAACTCCCTTGCAACATTCACACGTTGCTTCATGCTTTCTGCCACGACCTTACTTTCAGACAAACTCATCTCATTGGCGTCTTCCAGAATCAGCACTTCATTTGACTGAGACGCTTGAGAGCGAAGACTAAAATCTAAACGGCTTGGTTTATCTGGGTCAGCATCCAGATTAAACAAGGTAAACGTTCGCCCAATAAAACCGTCCTCTTTACGTAAATTTTGTAAGTAGGCAGGCACAGCATTAGCATTAAGCGTTGTACCTTCAATCGTCATATTTTTACCTGACGCTCCGACGTAAATACTGGTTAGCCATAAACCTTCAGTCTTTTGTCGCGCTAACGATAATAAAATATTAGAAAACCCCTCATCATCTTTTACCACCACACTATCAAGCACATCAATCATTTGACGCCGTGCAGTCAGTTTTGCGCTTAAACGTTGATTAGCCGCCATCAAGGAGTCATCTTGTCGCAGTAATTTTGCTTTTTCCTCAAGGATCGCTACCTGACTTGTTAGCTTATCAACCCTCATTTGTTCCTGCTGAATACGTTGTTCAGACTTTGCTAAACTTGCATTCAAAAACAATGTTGCGATCACCACAATGACAATTGAGCACACCACAATAAGTAAAATTTGTTCTAAAGATAAAACGACTTTCTGGGGCCGAAAAGCATCGGTATATAGATTAACTTGCTGCATTATGCACCCACCTCACGAATAGCACCTGCAATGGCCGCAAAGCAATTAATTTCATTTCGTTCAGTGGTTTGTTCGTTGCCATAACAGCATGCAAGATCAAGCCAAGTAACATCAGCAGCGATACTTCCACCCAACATATTCGCGAGCGGCACATTTGAACCAGGACCTATTAATGAAATCATTCGTGGCGGAACCTGCCCCATCTGACTTTCAAAATAATCAAAGGATCGTTGTATTTCTAATGCGAGGTTCTGAATTACTGAATCCTGCTGAGAAGGTTCATTCAATGATTGTAGCGAAAAGTCAAAATGGCGAGACAAATACAAATCGTCATTTTTTACTAACACCATGACTCCCGCACCATTTCTTAAGTAGAGAATGGCTTGGGCTTTATGCTCATCCTCTGAAAGACGCGTTGCAACATTACGTAAAGCTAGGTCGACGATATCAATACTTTCTAGCACTAATCCCGACTCTGAAACCAATTTTAAGGCTTCTTTAATAATAGCTGAGCGACACACCACAACGTTTAATTGCTCGGGCCGACCTCTTAAAGCATCACTTGGAAAATCATAAACATCGGTTACCGCATCACCCAAATCAAAGTCCAACATATCTTTAACACGCCATCGCGCCGCATCAGACAACTCGCTATCTTCTACCTTAGGTTTTTCAATGGGGTAAGTCTGATATTGCTTGGCGGGTAATACGAGATTACACAACAAACTTTTTGCATCTAGGTCATTAACAAGTTGAGTAAGAACTTCTATTCTTTCAGCAGCTTTACATTCTTGAAATTTACTATCAGTAACGTAAAACTTACCGTCATCCCCCGGTATAGCCAGCGCTACCGCGATGCCATCAGCTCTAACCTCAAGCCCAACACGACCTAATTTGGACTTTTTAGTGAATTTTAACAATCGAGAAAATGAAAACAATCTAAACCCTTTTTCTTTACCGCTGCGCTTTACCATGAAACCGTTATTAACATTTAACGTCACTGGCAAACCAATAGCGCGACATGCCATGCCATACTTCAAAAGACACTTATCGACAATAAGTTAATTCTATTCATCAGATTAGTTCACTAAGTCACTGTTTGCAAAAAACATTCAACATTAAGATTCTTAAAATTAATACCTTTACATAATTCTCTATTACTAATTAATGCAGTTCTTTAAACCTTGTATTATCAGGACACGGTTAACGAAGTAATATATCTAAGCTTTTAGCATGCAGTGCTTGCAGCCTACGACTATCTTTGACCTTCGTTCAATTAGATTAAAATAGATGATGGAAAAGACATTTTTCGCTATTTTTAGACCCACAGGATCGCACATGGTGAAGCATTTCTTAGACAGGGTAAAACCAGTTCCGCAAACAAAAATGCCCCGTAAAAACGGGGCACTCATAAATTCTAATTTATATTAGACAAGCTTGGACATTTAGAACGGAATATCATCATCAAAATCATCCGCAGGTGCCATACTTGGTGCTGGCTGCTGTGGTGCTTGCTGAGGCGCTTGTTGCTGATATCCACCTTGCTGCGGCGCTTGTTGAGGTGCTTGCTGCTGATAGCCACCTTGCTGTGGTGCTTGTTGAGGTGCTTGCTGCTGATAGCCACCTTGCTGCGGTGCTTGTTGAGGTGCTTGCTGCTGATAACCACCTTGCTGTGGTGCTTGTTGCGACGCTTGCTGCTGATAACCACCTTGCTGCTGTGCTTGGTCTGAGTTACCACCTTTCCCATCTAACATTTGCATTTCAAAACCACGAATTTCAGTCGTGTATCGATCTGCGCCGCTTTGGTCTTGCCATTTGCGAGTTTGAAGCTTACCTTCAATAAATACTTTTGAGCCTTTTTTAAGGTAAAGTTGGCAAATTTCAGCGATTTTCCCACTAAATACAACTCGATGCCATTCCGTTTTTGGCACCATTTGGCCTGTAGTTTTATCTTTGTAACTTTCGTCAGTTGCAATACTTAAATTTGCAAACGTCGTATTGGGCGTTACTTTAACATCAGGATCATTACCCAAGTTACCAATTAGAATTACTTTGTTTATACCTCTAGCCATGCCTATCACCTTTAAATGCTTCGCCCACATTGGGCAAAGTGTCTGTTTGAAATTAAATATTTTGATGCTGTTTTCAGCGGAAACGATTCTCTCATGAATGGTTTTTTAAGCCAATCAAAAAAATCTGAATTTAGTAGTATTTTTGTACACTGCTTCACTTCTTATTTGAGAAATGAAGTCCTTATTATTCGAGGCCATCTAAAACTTAATAATTCCTTGAACAGGTTGGTCAAACATCGATTTCACTAAAGCACTATCTGACATTCCTTTATATTTTTCCGTCAAACGATCAATATCTTTCAATAAGCCTTTACAATCCTTGCCACTTGCTTCGCATATTTTTAACCAGTCTTGCTTTACCTCAGTAAAGGTAGACGTCCAAACAAGACGTTCTTCTGGCGTGAGTTGAATCAATTCAACGCCTTTTTCTTTATACATACCCACAGCTTGTTTTGAAAAAGCGACGTTTTCATCGACTAAACTAAGCATAAGCTTTTGCTGAGTCTCATACACGGCCTGTTTCAATGGCGCGGGCAGCTTTTTAAAGCTTCGCTTATTAATGCATATTTCAATGGTCGCAGCGGTGATATTTATATCAGTATGATACTTTGCTTGTTCATAAATTTTAAACGGTACAAAGCCCATATCACTCCAGATAACCGCGTCAATCACCCCTTGCTGTAATGCGGTATACACCTCGGGAAAAGGTATTAACACTTCTTCATACCCCATCACTTTGGCAGCATTAGACGCACGCATGAATGAGGCGATCTTTTTACCTTTTAAGTCTTCGGGCTTTCTTATCGGTGTTTTACTCATCAGTGTTAAAGGCTTCATCGGGAAAATATGCCCTAAATGCACCCCTCGTTTTTCAAATTCAGGCGACAAGTATTTAGGCGCTAACTCCGTAATAATTTTAGCCGCAAGGTAAGAGTTGTCGGGTGCGACGGTACTCACACTAAAGGCTTGTGTGAGCTCAAACCCTTTTGATTCATATAAGGAGTAACATGTTCCGGCATCAGCAATACCAGCACGAATAGCCTTCACGCCACCTTTAACGCCATAAAGTGTGCCGCCGCCAAATTGCTTAATATTTATCCCCTTATCCGTTGCGGTATTTAACCAATCAAAACCTTTTTGCCAAACAGGTGGGAGTAATGATACCGGCGGCGCTGGGTGAGCAAACTTCCATTGCACAGGTTTACCTGTATAAGGGTATTGAATTTTGGTATCGGATAACCAGTTATCGATAATTGATGTAGGGCTAGGTGTTTCAGCTTGCACAACGACAGATAACAATAACAACGAAAGAAGAAGGAAGGTTTTAGTATTTTTCATGATGGAGCCATTAATCTATTTTTCTAGCGCGCTACTTATTTCATAACACATGATTGATTTAATAATATAATATTCGTTGATAACAAAGCACTCCGCAAGCACCGTTAGGGTAAATTAAGTGAAATTTCTCGTTTTATCACCCGAAACAAACATCAAAACAGTTTTCCAAAATAACACCTAAGCATCCTCGGTCCAAAGCGTGAAGTAAAACGTCGCGCCTTTTCCTACCTCGGCTTCCGCCCAGATTCTTCCAAAATGTTTATTTATAATGCGTTTTACAGTGTCCAATCCAACCCCTGTTCCTGGGAACTCATGTTCCAAATGCAAACGTTTAAAAGTAACAAAGAGATTATTCGCATGTTTCATATCAAAACCTGCGCCATTATCTTTTACAAAATAAACTGTTTTTCCCTCCAACCGCTTAACGCCAAACTCGACCTCGGCCTGATCGACTTTAGACGAATATTTCCATGCATTGTTCAGTATATTTTCAATTACAGAGTGAAACATACGCTCATCACCCGGAACAACAATCGATTCGGCACACTTAAACAACACCGGTTTACCCTGCTTATTATGAGCCATTTTTTCTTTATTCAGAGTAATCGCAATTAATTGTGCCATTTTGACCAGATTCACAGGCATTAAGTCAATTTGAGCACTTTGTACGCGCGATAACTCTAATAGTCCGTTGATTAGCTCCGTCATTTTATTTGAGCTATCGATTATTCTGTTCAATAAACTAACACCTGATTGATCGAAGCTTTCAGTATAATCATCTAACAAAATTTCACTAAAACCTTTAATACTTCGCAAAGGCGCTCGTAAGTCATGCGAGACAGAATAACTAAAAGCAGCCAACTCGTCATTGATCGCCTGTAAATCAAAATTTGATACTTCTAAAGCTTCTGTACGCGAAACGACCTTCTTTTCTAAGGTTTTATTCAAGCGCTCTGACTTACTAAACAAACGCGCATTTTCAAAGGAAATAGTCGACTGTGAAAGTAACATTTCAATAATACGTAGATGATATTCAGTAAAACGATGTTTATAAGAACAGCAATCTAAATAGAGCACGCCAATCGTTTTATCCTTAGAGACAACAGGCATACAAAGCATTGCTTTTGGCTGATACGATTTAACATAGGCATCGGTTTGTATGAACTGTTTATCCTGCTCCGTGATACTTTCTTGCTCTATTAAATTAAACCTCTTACCACTTTGAAATACATAGTTCACCACAGAAATTGGCAGATCGGTGCACTCAAGCAACTTTTCTGAGTTTGCAATTTCATCACGACCCGCTATTCGAGCTTCAACGACTCTTCCACGATGGCCATTCATCACCAAAGCAACCTTTTCGGCTTTCGTAATCTCAAGCACCAAACGTAAACTTTTGAGCATCAGTTCACGTAGATTAAACTCACTCGAAATTTGCTGCGCTGCCCGCATAATTGATTCAAAATTCTTTCCAGTTAATCTATCCGGCAGGTCAACTGGCCTTGAGCTCGAATTTGAACTCAAATTAGCGTTAAGACCACTTCTATGCTCACTCACCAAACCATTGCTATAAGAATTGGAAGACGCTTCTTCATTGGCAAATAAAGCCTGTTCACCCACTAACAAACCCGCATATTTTTGCTGAAGCATGGTATATTTTAGCTCACAGCCCCATTGTTGATAGGCATAGATCGCTTGCTGAACGTAGCGCTTAGCTGCTGTTTCAAAACCTTGTGCAAACCAATAGTCTGCGCATCGTTCATTAGCAAACGCTTGATACTGCAAGTACCCCCCCTGTTTTGCACTATTAATTGCCTGATCGTATAACGACAAAACCAATGCCATATCAGCATTAATCGATCGGCTTTGCTCTGCTTTTAACAGTAATAATTTATGCTCAAAGTTTTCGGGGCAAAGCGTCGCTAACGTTTCAAGTTCTTCCATCGAGTCATTGATATAATCGTTGAGCAATTCCTGCTCATCGTTTGGCGTTAGAGGATATTTTTGACAGGCGAGCAATCCGGCTAAAAAACGATGCTCCAGAGGCGTAATAAAACCACTCATTAACTCTAATGAGGGTTCTGCGGCTATCACTGAAAGCCAAGCTTGCTCAAGCTGACCACTCCAAAAAAAACATTGTATCTGAAGGTGTTCAATAAAGGATTTTAAAATACAAGATTGAATCAATTTCCATTCAATAGGCGGAAAATTATTTTTTAAAAAAGGGTTCAGTAATTTTTTATCATTACTATAAGCGCGCCTTAAACCTTCAAGTAAATAAGTATAATAGCTCGCACCTGATATCTTCACCTGGTACTTGTGCATAATCCCTTTCAATTGATCTAAGCGTTTTGATAGTTTCTCAAGAGGCAAGCCCATCACAAAATAATTAATAATTGTATTACTGAAGCCAGCAAAGATACCGCCAAAAATTTCACCTCTTTCAAAACCCAATTCATGTGATTTTTGTTGGAATTTGATCGCCTCGGCAAAAGGAGACGTATAAAACCATTGCATGGCACCAATGCCATTATAAAACACAGGCAAATCGGTACTATCTGTGTTTTGTTGCACTAAATGAACGGCAGTCTGTGAAAAAAAATCGGCCTCTTTAAAAGATCGTTTCTTGGCTAGCAAAATACTGTAAAGCCCTAAAATAGTAACTGTTTGTTTACCTGCACCATGTGTCAACAACACATTCATAGCGCGATAATTCGCATACCGAAGCAAAGCAGGCAAACCTGCTACTTGGCTATAGCCTGCTAACCTAACCAAGAGCAGGCACTCCAGTTGAAGTACCTCTGATTCAGGTTCTTTAAGCGTCAAGAATGCTTTAGATACATCAACCTTTTTGAAAGTTTCTATCAAAGTGCGCTCTTCTTTATCAGCCCACTCATCATTAATTTGTTCTATACTTGGGATATCCAAACCGCAATAACGAAGCCCTTGTAGCCCTCGACCAAGCGCCCACATCAGTTGTTTACTTAAGTTATACGTTAACTGCAAACGGCTTATACCCGCCTTTTCAAACGCGGATTTTGCATGCTCCAATACCGTTTCTGATAACTGATTCCCTAGATCAATATGTACATTCAAATATTCACATTCAATGCGCACAAAGTGAAGTTTGTAGCTCAGTAAATAATATTCTTCCCAAGCATTCTCAGGTAAAAGCGCCATCCCTTTCATGGTATATCTGACCGCCACATCCCATACACCCACTGATTTTGCATTCTCTGCGGCTTGCAGGTTCATTGACGCTAACTGAATACGTTCATCAGTATCTGTAATTAGTGCAACGGCACGATTCAACTGTTCAACCACTGAGAACAACATCGTTGATGATATTTCCTGCCCTAAATCATGTGATGGATTGAACATTTCAGCCCGCAATAAGCGGCCTATTTGTAAGTGGGTCGCCTGTCGTTTGTCGTCTGACAGGGAGTGATAAGCCGCCTCTAACATACGGTCATGCAAAAACTTACAATGCGGCGATATCGCATGTTCAAACATTCTGTTTGACTGAGACCTCGTGGTATCAGGGCTTATTTCATCAACACCTAAGTGCCAAGCACCGCCATCCTGAAGAATTAGACCTTCGGTAATTGCTGGCCATAACTGCTGTGTGACCTCTTCGATCGTAGCAGGGTGAATAACCGTTAGCATTTCAAGATCAAACCGGCTCCCGACGCATGCCGCTAGTTTCATAATGTGTTGTGTTTGTTGAGGCAATTTCCGCATCTTTTCAAGCATCAACTCAACAACATTATCGGTAATATCCTTTTGATTAATTGTTCGCACATCCCAAGACCAGCAGTAATGTGCCAAATCAAAGCTCAATAGGCCTTCATGATAAAGCGTTTTCAAAAATTCATTAATAAAGAAGGGATTGCCATCGGTTTTAAGCTGCACCAATTCGGCCAGTGATTGAAGCTCTTTTTCTGGGCGATGCAGGGCATCTTTCAATAATTTCAATATATCTTTTAGACTTAAAGGTTGTAATGTCAGCGATGTTACTTGTTCATTTTTTTGCTCGCGACCTCTCTGCCTAATCAATGCAATCGTCTGTACCGCCGGATGATTTTCATCGACCTCATTATCTCGATACGCCGTAATCACTAATATTCGATTACTCGCGCCTTCCAATAACATCGGCAATAAATTCAAGGTCCCTCGATCTGCCCATTGAAGATCATCAATAAACAAAACTATTGGTTGGAATTGGCAAATAAGCTGAATAAACTTTTGAAATACAATATTAAAACGATTTAAATTCTCTTGTGCCTCTAACGCTGGTACCTCAGGCAGTTCTCCTAACAATGGCCCTAATTCTGGCATAAAATCGTTCATTACTCGGGTATTCTCACCGAGCGATTCATTGATCTTAGTGCGCATGCTGAACAATTCTTTGTCGCCCTGCGAAAGCGCATGAAACAACCAGATTTTTAACGCTTGTTTTAATGCTGAATAAGGCGTTGTACGTTGAAACTGGTCAAACTTACCTGAAATAAACAAACCACGATGGGCTGCAATAGCCTGATGTACTTCGTGTACCAAGGCTGACTTCCCAATACCTGAGTATCCGCTAACCGTAAGTAATTGGGCATACCCTGAACTTGCCCGTTCAAAACAATCAACCATCGCCGTCACTTCACGTTCACGACCATAAAGCTTTTGAGGTATTTGAAAGTGACTTGATATGTCATCTTTACCTAAGGGGAATTCGACCATTGCATGCTGGGTTTTGAACATCAGCAAGCATTTTTCTAAATCCTTTTTCAACCCCATAGCGCTTTGGTAACGTTGTTCAGCAGCCTTGCTTAATAACTTGTCGATTATGCTCGTCAGCATGGGTGGTAAATCATTACGCCATATTGATAGTGGTGTATGCACCTTCGCAATATGCGCATACACCAGCCCTAAAGCATCATCGCCAGTAAAAGGCTGTTGCCCACTTAACAATTCATACAGAGTCACACCCAAGGTATAAAAGTCACTCCGGTAGTCTACAGCTCGGTTCATACGACCGGTTTGTTCGGGTGATATATAGGCTAAAACACCTTCAAGCTTTTCTGGTGGCTCTAGCGTGGGATGTTCACGACTCAGTAAGGATGCCAAACCAAAGTCATTAATTTGCACGCGCTCGGTTTTTACATTTATAAGGATATTACCGGGATGCAAATCTTTATGAATGACTTCGGCCAGATGTACCACACCAAGTGAATCCGCTAACTGAATGGCAATATTCAGTAACGTTTCAATTGGAAGCTGCTGTTCACTAAACTGTTGCGCATATTGTCGTAAATCAATCGATTGCGTATCTTCCAAAACAATCACGGGTAGACCATCCCGTTCGAAATAATCTAATGCCTTAACAATATTCGGGTGCTGCAATTTTGCAAGTAAGTCATATGAAAGTAAAAATTTTTGACGCTGACGAGAGCTGGGAAAGTTAGTAGTAAATGATTTCAGGATAACAGGGCATTTATCTTCGTTACGCATCGCTCGTTGTATTTTGGTACGCGCACTGGTAAAGATCACCTCTTTAAGCGTATATCCCGGTTGTTCGTAACTCAATTTCTGCTCCGTTGTTTTTTTAAGCGCGTCATAATGTAAAATAAAAGGTGGCGCCTTTGCCCTTTTGAGCCTCAGCCCATATTTCGCCTTTATGCCTATTAATAATGCGTTTTACAGTAGCAAGTCCAATTCCGGTACCTGAAAATTCTTTTTCCGTGTGCATTCGCTGAAAAGTACCAAAAAGAGTGCCGGCTTTTTCCATATCAAAACCAGCGCCATTATCTTTTACAAAATAAACCCTTTTTCCTTTTTGTTTTTCATGACCAAATTCTACTGTTGCCTGTTCTTTTTTAGCAGAGTATTTCCACGCATTGTTTAGGAGATTAACCATCACAGACGACAACATTCTTTCATCTCCCTGCGCAGTGATATCGGGTTCACAAATAAATTCAATTGTTCGCCCCGCGTTATTTTCATTCAATTCATTTACAATTCCTTTTGCCATATCACTTAAATTGACAGGGTTTAGCTCAAGATCCTGGCCCTGAACTCGTGACAGTTCGAGTAAGCCATTAATTAGCTCTCCCATTTTACTGGAGCCTACTTTAATCCGTTGCAACAAACGCAACCCCATGCCATCCAAGGTATCCGAATATTCAGTCAACAAGATTTGACTAAAGCCTTTCATTGTTCGAAGCGGGGAGCGTAAATCATGCGATACGGAATAACTGAAAGCATTCAGTTCCTCATTCGCAGCTTGAAGCGCCTCATTACTTTCGCTCAGCGCTTCGGTACGCTCAACCACTTGCTGCTCCAAACCTTGGGTCAGCAAATTAACCTCTTCGAATAAGCGCGCATTTTCAATTGAAATAGCCGCTTGCGACAATAGCATCTTAATAATCGCTAACCGACTTTTAGTAAACGCTTTTGATGTGAGTTTGTTTTCAAGATATAACACCCCCATTGTTTTTTCGCGATAATTCATTGGTACACAAAGAATTGACTGCGGCAACTGACATTGAAGGTAAGGATCATTTCCAAAATTAGAACTGTTCGTTACATCCTCAATATTCACCACCTCACCGGTACGCAATGAATAACTAATAATACTAAGAGGTAGGTCTAAACATTGCTCTAGCATTTCTGAAGCATTTTGCTCTAGGTGAGACGATGTCATCGCCTCACCATCCAAAGCAGATACTCGTGCCTGCACACACGGCCCTTTTGAGGTATTTAATACCAACGCAGCTGTTTGTGCCCCAGCACTTTCAGTCAGAATCCCCATCATTTTTTGCACTAAAGCAGTTAACTTAAGCTCACTCGCGATGATTTGTGATGATTTCATCACCGATTCAAAATCTAAACCGCTTTCATCACTCGATTGGCTGTCTATTGTTAAATCAGAACTTAATAAGGTACTTCCCGCGCTGCTTGAGCTCACTACTTCACTTTCATCTTCACCCCCATCATCAATAGTTTCGACAAATGAAAGTAAATGCGCATAGTTTTTCTGTAAATACTGAATACGGGCTGTGCAGCCCCAGCGTCGATACAAAAACACCGCTTCATCTAAATAAGCAGTCGCGACATCGTCTAAACCAAGACGGTTTAAATATAAAGCGAATAACTCATTCGCGAGTGCCTGATATTGTATAAAACCGTTAGCTTTTGCTGATTCAATAGCATTTTTATAATGGGTCGCTACATTTACCATGGGTAATTTTTGAAACTGCCCTTGCTCGGCTAGCAAAAGTTGAAACTTATGGTCAAAATTTTCAGGACAAAGTGCTGCAAGAGTTTTAAGTTCTTCAAGACAAAACCTACGCCCAGCCTCTGACCATGCTGAATCTTCAGCTAATAAAGTTACACCGTCCAACCTAGAGCTGTCATGAGCAAATAACATCAAACCATATTGAAGCAAGTGGTCCATATATAAACAAAACCGTGCTGTTTTATTAAAACCAACATGCGCTTCACGCGCTATTTCAAGCGATTTTTTTGTATCACCATACCAAAAAGCCAGCTCTGAGCGATAATGTAATAAGTTATATTCATGCAAACTGCCTTTTATTTTTTTCAGAAGTGCTGGCGAATACAATACCTCAAAAGACCTAGCAGCCTTCTCACTGGGTTTAATCAATGCATTAGTTAAAGTCAATACAGTAACACTTTGAGGTGCAAAAACTTTTTTTCGGCTATTAATATTCGTGACATCCAAAGCTTGCGACTGTATTGAAGAGAGTGTTTTACCTGCTGAATAGTTTAAGAACAAGGTGTTATTTAAGCTAATCACGCCACGCGCAATTTCACCGCTCTCTAAGCCAATATCATAGGCCTTATGATGCTGTTTAATACAGCCGGTATAGGTCTCTTTTGTCGGAAGCACGAGGCCTGCCAATATATTATAACTACCCGCTAACTCTTGAGCATGAGGGTAGTATTCAAGTAACCTGATCGCTTGTGCTGCCACAGTCGTCGCACGTAAATAGTCTCTATTTTGAACCAGCAATACCGAGAACCAAGACAACTGATTTCCCGCGAGGTCTGACTTACCCGCCCTTAATACCAAATTAAGCCCACGAAGCACACTCAAACGCATTAAGGCAGAATTCCCCAGTAAATATGCACAGGCAGTCAGCGTTGATAGAATATTAATCGCAGTCAATTTCCGTGAGCTACTCATTTCTGGCAGTCGATCTATTTGATCAATCGGTGTTTGTTTAGTTTGCTGATCAAACACTGCCTGCTCTTTAACAAGCAATGCATCACTAACCTCCTCGACTTTATTTAAACATTCATTATCAGTGGTTGCTTCATTCAACGACCCAAGTAAAGGCATACCTAGGATTTCTAAACCCTGAAGGCCAAATTCAATCGCTGCTTGCCATAACCCTCGCCCACTGCTTTCTATTGAGCGTGTGGCATAAATTTCAGCTTTTAGTATCTCATCATGACAATAATTAAGCAGTTCACTATAAAGCCTGTCAGACGCTTCTGGATGACCACATAAATACTCGCCTTCTGCTTTCAATTGCAGCAAGTCAAAAGTGAGCTGGTAGCAGGCTTGCCAGCTCTTACTTGGCAATAATGACATGCCAATTTCTGAATATCGTACTACTGCGTCCCAAGCTCCACTTGATTTAGCCATGGAAGAAGCTTGTTGATTCAGTTCAGCTAAAAATAACTGCTCGGCGCCATCTAAGATCAAGCTTCTTCCATGGTTTAACTGTTCAACAATTGAAAATAATGAAGTGGCTTGGCTTTCATTGGTTGATGTCTGTTCGTGTAAATATCGGTTTCGTAATAAACGGCCAATTTTAAGGTGGGCCTGCTGCTGCTCAGAGGTACTCATCGACTCATAGGCAGCTTGCAACATTCGGTCATGAAGGAATTTAAATTGCGCAATAGATGTTTCGTCAATTGCGCTTAACTTACTTGCTTTTTTTTCAGCCCAATGAGGTAATGTACGTTCCTCTAAAACCAGTCCTTCCTGAATGGCTGGCCACAAAATTCGGACAATATCATCGTCCAATTGTTCCGCTACAACGGATAAAACCTCAACCTCAAAACAACTCCCTATACATGAAGCGAGCTGTAACATTCTCTGAGTATCATGCGGTAGTTGCTGCATTTTTCTCAGCATTAACTCAACTACATTATCCGTAATCCCCTTGGCAACTATTGCATTGGTGTCCCAATGCCAACAACGCATTTTTAAATCAAAATTTAGTAAGTTTTCACTGTATAAAGTTTTGAGAAACTCATTTATAAAAAAAGGATTACCGCCTGTCTTTTGATGAATCAACTCAACCAGTGACTGTGCGTTCTGGACCGAACAATGCAAACTATCAATTAATAATTGCTGACTGTCGGCAATCGACAAGGGCGCTAAATTTAGCTCACTAATACTTTCAGGTTTCTGATCTCGCATCGCATTCAGCGTCTGAATCGCAGGATGCGTTTCATCGACTTCATTGTCTCGATAAGCAACAATGATTAATAAGGCGCAGTCGGCCTCTCTCATCAGTAAAGGCAGTAGGTTCAAACTACTTCGATCAGCCCATTGCAGGTCATCAATACAAATAACTAAGGGTCTACCTCCCGCAACAAAGGAAACCAACTTCAACAATACAAGATTTAAACGGTTTTGTGTTTCATCTGCTCCTAATACTGGTACTTCAGGTAATTCACCTAACAGTGGCTTAAACTCAGCCATTATATCGATCAATACCCGCGCATTTACCCCCAGCATTTCATTTAAGTTTTCACGATAGGCTGCTAACTGATGCTCAGGCAGTGAAAGTATTTTCTGTAACCAAGTTTTAAGTGCCTGTTTAAAGGCAGAGTAAGGAGTAGAGCGCTTAAACTGGTCAAATTTACCCGATAAAAATAAGCCGTTATTTGCGGCAATTGGCTTATGTACCTCATTTATTAAAACGGACTTACCTACGCCTGAATAGCCCGAAACAGAAAGCAGTTGAGGTTGACCATCAGTGACTTTGCTAAAGTGACTGAGTAAAATATTTACTTCAGCACTTCGGCCATAGAGTTTCTGTGATATTTGAAACCGATCAGAAACATCAGTTTCTGCCAATTCAAAACTACCAATGTGCTCGCCTTGTTGATATGCCTTTAAACACTTTTCTAAATCAGCTTTTAAGCCTTGTGCACTTTGATAACGCTCTTCAGCCGATTTATTCAGTAATTTATCGATCAGTTTAGACACCATCTCAGGTATGTCTTTAACTACCTGATTAAGTGGCTTATGGGCTTTTGCAATATGGGCATGCACCATACCCAAAGCATCACTCGCACTGAAGGGCAATTGTCCGCTTAATAATTCGTAAAACGTTACCCCAAGCGTATAAAAGTCGGTACGGTAATCGAGCGCTCTATTCATGCGCCCCGTTTGCTCAGGCGAAATATAAGGCAGTAAACCTTCCAACCTGTCAGGTGAAGCTAAAGCTGGCTGCTCTCTTGTAAGAATAGATGCCAAACCAAAATCACTCACCTGTACTTTAAGCGTTTGTGGGTTTATGAGTAAGTTGCCAGGGTGTAGGTCTTTATGGATGACATGAGCATGATGAATCACACTGAGTGCTTCAGCTAACTGCACCGCAATGGAGAGAAAGTCACCGATAGGTAAACATTTACCTACTTGTTGCTGAGTATACTGCCGTAGATCAATAGACTGATGGTCTTCAAGTACCATGAAAGGCGAATTATTCTGTTCTTGATAATCCAATACCTTAAGAATGTTAGGGTGATCGAATTTTTTAGACACGTCGCAGGCGAATAAAAAATGCCTAAGCTGCGCTTGTGTAGGGTAAGAAGCAACTAAAGATTTAAGAATAACCGTCGCACCATCACACTCACGAATGGCGCGTTGTATTAAGGTACTACTATTACTAAATAATGTTTCTTTAGCGATGTAACGGTTAGTCTTTTGACTCAATGGGGGACCTGTTAATGATTACTATTTAAGCTATTAAAGAGTATAGACTGAAAATAACATATTACTGACTCAGTTTAAGAATTTTAGTTTATATATCAGTTACTTCTATCACTGACTCAATTGGTTCGGATTTCAGTCCTTTATACCAAGAAATAAACAGACAAACCCTGCAAATGATCTAAACTCTTACATTAATACAGTGATTATTATGGAACTTGATTATTTTGCCCAACGCCCCGCTACATATCGCAGGTTTTTGCGACTCGACTTTTGCTTTAGTTAAAGAAGCATTTATCAAAAATCTACAGCAACGCGGAGAGTTAGGCGCCAGCGTTTCCGTCATGCAAAAAGGAAAAGTAGTCGTTGATTTATGGGGCGGTTATCAAGACCTTGCACAAACCAAACCTTGGGAACAAGATTCTTTAGTGTGCGTAATGTCAGTAAGTAAGGGTATCGCCTCTATTTGCTTACTTGTACTCGCCGACCAAAATAAAATCGACATCGATAAACCAATTGCTACTTACTGGCCAGAATTCGCTCAAGCAGGCAAAGAAAACATTACGATTCGCTGCCTGCTGGCACAGTTAGCGGGTCTTCCCGTTGCGGATGCTGCACCCGAAAATTCACTTTTTCAGCAAGATATATTAGTCAAAGCTTTTGAACGCCAGAAGCCCCTTTGGGAGCCAGGAAGCACACCGTGCTATCATTCGTTTAGTTACGGACCGCTTTGTCAGAAAATTGTTGAGCAAGTAACCGGAAAAACTTTGGGCACCTTCCTACGAGAAGATCTATTTGGCCCCCTAGGCATTGAGTTTTATATTGGCTTAACACCTGACGAAGAAAGCCGTTGCACTGAAATTTTAGTCGATAAAAATGTCCCTAGCCTAAGCAGCATGAAAGATGACTCATCACTTTTAGCCAGAGCTTGGAGACCGGCACGTCTTGATTTTCCCCAGGTTTTATTTCAGCACAGTGAATTTCGTCGAGGTGAATTTGCTTCGGCTAACGGACACAGCAATGCGCGCGCTTTAGCAAAAATTTACGGCATACTTTCTCAACAAGGCGGCGGCATCATTAATAATACCTTGCTGGAAGATGCAATCGTAGAGCAATGGGATGCTGTTGAAAAAATGACGAATCGCCATTTCCGTTACGGCTCAGGATTTATGCTTAACAACACACATTTTTCAATGGGAACCAACCCTAGAAGCTATGGCCATCCAGGCTTAGGGGGCGCTTTAGCATTCGCAGACCCCGACGCTGAAATAGGTTTTGGTTATTGCGGTAATCGGATTCATGCCATAGATAATAACGGCCCGTGTGGGATGGCATTAGTTGATGCTTTGTATCAGTCTTTGTAGGTTGTTTGGGGTTCGCATTGCTCACCCCAACCTACTTAATTTTCTTTTTCACATAAAGTTGTAGGTTAGCCTAGCGCCAAAGGTCCGTGGAGGGTTGATGTCTTTTGTTACGCCCGTTGCAGGAAACTCTCTACTCGATGTTGAATAGTCTTTATCATCCAAGTTTTCTCCATATATTTGAAACTCCCAGCTTTCATCCAAAGGCGTAAAATTTATACGCGCATTAAAAAGCCCATAAGCCCCTTGTGAGGAGACATTTTGATTAAATGCAGTGAAGTAGCTTTTGTCTTGCCAAAAATATTCTAGACGATAACTAACTGTTCCTTCATTTATACTTTGAAAGTACTGTACTGCTGTATTCATTTTATGTACTGGCGCTGCACTTAAATCATTACCCGATACATCAATTCCACCCGGTGCGAGATACTCCTTATACGTCGCATCCAGAAAGGCATAGTTAAACTCTATCATCCAGTCGTAACTTGGCATCCAACTGGTTTCGATTTCTACACCTTGAATTTCAGCATCAGCAGCATTCGTAATTGACAAAACACCAGCGGTTGTAAAGTCAGACACTTGCAGGTCTGTATAGTCATAATAGAACATCGCAAAATTAGTACGAAGAGTGTTTTTCAACCAATCCTGCTTAACACCCGCCTCATACGACACGACAAATTCAGGGTCAAACTCAGGATCACTCGACGTTAAATTAAACCCTCCACTTTTAAAACCTCTACTAACAGAGCTATACAGCATTGGCCCATCATCAAAAGTATAGTCCACTGCTATTTTGGGACTCCAAGCGTCCCAACTCTCTTTAGGGTTAATCTTAAAATTTGGAATCGGTAAATTAATATTCACATTTTCATTACTAAACTTCTTTTCCTCTTTGCTATAACGCAAGCCAATGGTTGTATTTAGTTTTTCTGTTACGCCATACGTACCTTGACCAAAAAATGCATAGGCGGAGGTATCATTACCTGTATCAAATATTCTACCTGCTGCGCCATCCGAAATATTAATCCTTACATTTGACTCGTGATCCTCATCAAGAAAATACAAACCGGTTACCAGCTTCAGCTTTTCCGACGTATAATTAAAGCGCAATTCTTCTGAGAATTGCTCTTGCTCTTCAGCCACTTCGGTAATTAAAAATGCCACATTACTCCCATCGGTATCCTCAGCAGTTCGATAATTTAGATCACGATATGCCGTTAAGGAGGTCATCGACCAATTAGGTGTTAGCGCCAAAATTAACTCGACAGAAGTACCTTTATTGATTTGCTTTAAAAAGCCATCATGATTCGAAAAATCAACTTCAAAAGGATCAGAAGGCACATTTACAGGCCCCGGACCCGTCGCAGGACTTCCATCTGTTGCTAGCCCTGTCGATTTGTAACTTCTGGGAATATTATCTGTATTATTATAATCAGCACGTAAAATTAGTTCAGCATCCGAACCTGCAAGATAACGCAGCGTGCCCTTACTGGCTATACTGTCACCGTCAAACAAGCCTTTTGCCTCTGGGGCATTCACATTATCAATATAGGTATCGTGCCCTGCTTTTATTAATGAAATACCACCAAGCAAGTTTTCATTTTGATTTAAAGCGCCACTCACTGAGGCTGAAAAACGATGTTGCCCTTCATTCCCTAATTCTAATATGACTTTACGTTTTAATTCCGCTTCCGGAAGCTTACTAATAATATTAATTGTGCCGCCAATGGAGTTTCGACCGTATAAGGTACCTTGCGGCCCTCTAAGTACCTCTACTCGTTCAACATCAACAAAATCATCTAATGCCGTCGTTGTACGTGATTGATATACACCATCAACATGAATAGTCACACTAGGATCTGAACCAATAAAGTCAAGATTTGTCCCAATGCCACGGACATAGATGCGTGAAGCAGCTCCGTTCCTAGTAATACCTAAACCTGGCGTTTGTTGTACCAAATCCTCTATATTATTTGCCCCAGATTCTTGTAATTCATCTTCACTCACAACCGAGATCGAGGAGGGAATTTCTTGTAATGACTCTTCACCGGTTTTGGTTGCAGTAACGACAACATCTGCTAATTTTAGCGGCGCTTCTTCAGCCATTAATGGTGAAGACACAGATGCCGACGCACAGACAGAGAAAGCCAATAAAAACCGAGTCGCTTTTGGTTTTGTTATTCTTCTTTTCATTACAGCCTCATCAACAGGTTCTTAAGCGCCAATTAAGTAGATTTTAAAAATAAAATTCAGACGATAAAATGAAGTATAGACGCTATTTAAGGATTTTGTACGGATTTCAGTCCTAAATCACAAGCGGTTATATTGACAGGCGTTTTAATGAGTTTTTTATTAAATTTTAAGGCGTTTTTAGCAAAGACTAACGATCTTGAAATAAGATCGTTACCGTATTTGTTCTGGTAACCAGAGCGCTATTTCTGGAAAAATAATCAGCAGCCCCACCATCAATAAACAAAGCAATACAAATGGAAACGTGCCTTTGTAAATATCCATCAGCGCGACATCGGGAACGACTTGTTTCATGACAATAACGTTTAAGCCTATTGGCGGTGTAATCAAAGCCAGCTCAATCATCATGACAATAAACACCCCAAACCAGATAGGGTCGACCCCCATCGATATGACTAGAGGAAACACAAAAGGGAGTGTAATAATAATCATGCCGAAAGTATCAATGATCGCACCTAATAACAGGTACATAAACACCAGTAATATCAACACGACATAAGGCGATAAATGCATATCTGTAACACTTTGAATCAAACTAGCCGTTAAATCTGTTTGCACTAAGAAACGACTAAAAACGCCACCACCTAAAAGTAATAAAAATATATTACTACTCAGCTTTGAGCTTTCGCCAATACTTTCTCTTAATACGTCTTTATTTAAGCGCTTCTTGACCAAAGCAACCATAAGCATACCTGCTACCCCCACTGCCGCTGCTTCAGAGGTTGTCGCTATACCGCCATAGATACTACCTAACACAAGAAACATCACACTTAAAAAAGGGAACAAACTCAGAAGTGAATTAAGTTTTTCAGATAAAGGAAATTTTTGACCCGCAGGGCCGACAGAAGGCTTGAAAAAACAATAAATCCCAATATAGGCACTAAATAGTAGCGTGAGCAGAATTCCTGGGATAACACCGGCTATAAATAAATCGCCGATTGAAGTTTCAGTCCATACACCATAAAAAACCAAAGGAACACTCGGCGGAATGAGTATCGCTAACACTCCTGCCGAGGCTAAAGACCCGGAAGCAAGTGAAGGTGAATAATTGTAGCGCTTCATTTCAGGCATGAGCATCTTGCCCATGGTCATGACTGTTGCCACACTAGAGCCAGTAATAGCACCAAAACTTGCAGTGCTCATCGTTGAGGCTACCGCCAAACCACCGGCTCGATGACCAAACCATTTATAAAAGCAGCGATAAAGGTCACTTCCAACACCAGAGCTATAACCTAACTGCCCCATCCAGATAAATAGAGGTAGCGAGATTAAAATAAAATTTGTCGCAATTTCCCAACTTAATAACTGAAACTGTACCAATGTTGCGCCAAGCCCTTGGAAGTAAATGTTGCCTACAACACCTGTAATCAACATTGAAATCGCTATAGGCACTCTTGCTAAGATCATTAACGTCATGATCAACATGGCAATCAGACCAATATTTTGATCACTCATTGTCAGGACTAACCCCTAGCCAATTTTCAAATAACATAGCGAGTGACTGCAATGCCATTAAGCCAGCGCTCAAAGCAATCATTGCCGAAAATGGCCACAACGGTATGGGTAATGTTAATGCTTCCTCTTCAAAATCGAACATATCTTGTAGACCAATCAGTGCTTGCCAGACCAAAAATATTGAGACAGAAACACAACACAATAAGGCAAAACAGTTCGCCATAATTTGCCAGGTTCTTGAAAAATAATTAAAAAGGAGGTCTACTTTTAAAAGTTCACTTTTAGATAAGCAGTAAGGAAGGTCAATAAAAAAGATACTTAAAAGTAATAAACCTGAAACTTCATGACTCCACGAAAGCGTAGAAGTAAATAAATTTCTTAAAATAATATCCAACAACACCAACGTTAATAAACCGGGCATCAGTACCCATAAGTTAATTTTATGCGCAGCTAAAACTAGCTTACCAACCAATTGACTATATAACGTTATGATGGAGGACATTAAACCACTTCCAGCGAATCATTTAAGACTATCACATCACTATAGACTCAAGCCTCATTGCCGGTAACGGCCCTGGCTTTGCCATATGATAACCTTGCCCAAAATCAACACCCATAGACGTTAATGCTTCTAAAGTCTCAGCATCTTCAATAAACTCAGCAACCGTTTTGAGTCCTGCAGCATGCGCTATATGGTTACATGCATCAACAATTCCCTGGTCGATAGGGTCATTCAACATATTCTTTACAAACCCGCCATCAATCTTAAGAAAATCAACCGGTATTGTTTTTAAGTAGGTGAATGAGCTTAATCCAACACCAAAATCATCTAAGGCAAACTTAAAGCCTTTTTCCCGGATATCGATAATAAATTCGACAGAATCTACGAGATTATTAATCGCTTCTGTTTCGGTAATTTCAAAACAAATTAGCTGAGGGTTAATGTTATGCTCTTTTTGTAAGAGCTTAATGTACTCAAAAAAAGACTGATCACTTAAAGTCGAACCTGATAAGTTCACAAAATAAGTACCTTGCTCCTGCCGACCTAATTCGCTGTCATCAAGGTATTTAAAAACATTCTTCACAACCCAACGATCTATCGTAGGCATTAAATTATAACGCTCTGCCGCAGGAATAAATTCGCCAGGAGGAATCAGGCCCTCACCTTCATCCATACGAACCAAAAATTCAGCATGAGGTCCAAGCCCGCCCTGCAAGTTAGTCATCGGTTGAAGAAAAAGTACAAAGTTATCTTGCAAGGCTGCCTGTTTAATACGTGGCGCCCAATGCATATCTGTACGTCGTTGGTTAAGATCTGTATCGTCGTCACTATACCAAGTAACACCATCCTGGCTTTTGTCTTTTGACGCATAACAAGCAATATCAGCACACGCTAATAGCTCTTGCTGATCACTGACACTTTCATCAACCTGAACAATCCCAATACTAATGGACGTATCAAATGGTTTTTTCTGCCAAATAAACCGCATATTCGCCACATTGGTTCTAATATCAGCAGCAATTTGAAGCGCTTGGTTTTTCGTATGGTTTTTAAGCAAAATACCAAATTCATCGCCACCTAGGCGAGCCAGTGTATCGCGCTCTCTTATTTGATTTTTTAAGGTTTGTGTCACCTGCACGAGTAATTCATCACCAGCAAGATGCCCACATGTATCATTAATAATTTTAAATTGATCCAAATCCAGAAACATAAAAATATGTGTTTCTTGACTCTTTTTTGCATCTTGCAAAGCTTGGCTAAGCCTATTCTCAAACTCTCTACGATTTACCAAATCAGTTAAGGTGTCGTGATAGGCTAGGTAATGATAATTAGCTTCCGCTTGTAATTTGGCTTTACGTGATTCATTTTGTTTCAGCTCTCTGCTAATCACAGGAATTAAGCGAGCTAAATTATCTTTCATGATAAAATCTTGGGCGCCGCCTTCCTGCATGGAGTCTATCGCTGCTTTTTCAGCAATTTCACCCGACACAATAATTACAGACAGATCACGGCTATGCTCTCTGACGATCTGTAGTGCCTCGGCAGAATTAAAAACCACCATATTATGATCAGTAATGACTAGATCCCAAGGCCCTTGATTCTCAAGCGCATCACTCAATTCATCTTTATCTTCTACATGCGTATGCTTAGGATTTAAGCCACCTTTTCTTAGCGCATGCATTAACAAAAACACATCATCTTCAGAGTCATCGACGATGAGTAAGTTAAATTCTTCTATTGACAAAGTACTATCTTCTTGAAGCATAAGGCGTCCGGTTATTATCAATCCAATAATTACCCAGAGTTTTGATCTGCAGTAAAAACTCATTAAAATCGAAAGGTTTTCGGATATAGCTATTCGCACCTGAAGCATACCCGTCAATCATATCCTGCTCTTCGTCTGAAGACGTGAGTAATACAACAGGGACCAGTTTTGTGCGTTCATCGTTACGTAGTATTTTTAATACTTCTAGGCCACTTAATTTAGGTAGATTAATATCTAGGAAGATAACACTCGGTAAAGCTTTAACATCTCGATCATGGTACTCACCTTGCGCCAACATATAATCAACAGCTTCTTGACCATCTCTCGCAACTTCGATTTTTCTGTCAATACCAGACTTTTTAAACGCAATTAGTGCCAGCTCTTCTTCATCTGGATTATCTTCTACTAAAAGAATTGTCATTAGATATATAGATTCCATTCATAGATGTACCGAGCGTACACCTTTATAATGTTAAGTATAGTTGATGATGCGACCCTGTCTAGCGAGCGTCATCTTGAATAACTAAATGATTTTACTGAAAATTACACTCAATTTCGTGCATCAGATCTAGAAAATTGGTTAAACTTAGCATTTATTTAAATTAAAAGATTAATCATGACACCTTCTCTTCCAGAAAATCCCTCTTTATCTAAAGCCATGTCGGTGAGCGACTTAAACCGGCAGGTTAAGCGTATGCTGGAAGTCAGTTACGGTCAGATATGGGTTTCAGGTGAAATATCAGGTTTATCTCGCCCTAGCTCCGGCCATTGGTATTTCTCATTAAAAGATAGCAAAGCTCAAATACGCTGTGCAATGTTTCGTGGCTTTAATCAACGTACACGCTTTCAGCCCAAAGAAGGTGATTTAATTCTTGTTAGAGCTAAAGTCAGTCTTTATGAAGGGCGTGGCGACTACCAACTGATCGTGGAAGGGATGGAGCCTGCAGGACTTGGCCAACTTCAAGCCGATTTTGACGCGCTCAAGCGTAAGCTATCACTCGAAGGACTCTTTGACGAGACAAAAAAGAAACCTATTCCGAACATCCCTAGAAAAGTCGCGGTAATTACCTCTCAGAGCGGCGCCGTTATTCATGACATTATTTCCGTCACAAGGCGACGATTTCCCGCATTAGATATTATTTTACTTCCTGTTTCAGTACAGGGCGATAAAGCCGCAGCCGAGATTGCCCAAGCTATTGACTTCGTAAACCTGCATCACGTTGCAGATACCATCATTGTAGGTCGTGGTGGTGGCTCGCTAGAGGATTTATGGGCTTTTAACGAAGAGGTTGTCGCGCGGGCTATTTTTGGAAGTACATTGCCAATTATTAGCGCCGTTGGCCATGAGGTAGACTTTACCATTGCTGACCTAGTTGCTGATTATCGTGCCCCAACGCCTTCGGCAGCGGCCGAAAAAGTTACACCAGACCAATTCGAGCTAATGCAACAGCTCGACCAACAGCAACGCCGACTTCAATACTTTATGACAATGCATTTGCAAAGCCGTGAAGATAAATTGAACAATTTTCGCCATCGATTAAAACACCCCGGTGAAGTCCTTCATGATAAAAATATGGCTATATCCGCACTCTTCACTAGACTAAATCTCGCATTAAAGAGTAACTTAACCCTTGCGCAACACCGCTATGAGCGATGCACTCAAACCTTCTTAAAATATGAGCCCACACAAGCGATACAACAGAAGTTTCAAACCATCGATTATCTTTATGAAAAGTTACTGTCTAAACAAAACAGTTTGCTTGAATCTCATCAGCACCGTTTATCCATGGCAGCTCAAACGTTAAATACGGCGAGCCCACTCGCAACGCTTGGTCGTGGCTACGCCATTTTAGCCAAGAAAGACAAAAGCGGAAATAATAAAAAAGTAATCTCTAGCAGCCAAAAACTAAAAGCAGGCGACCAGATTAGTGCAACCCTGCAAGATGGTGTTGTGCATTGCACGGTAGACCAAAGTATACCGAAACTAGAGTTTTAATATTATGGAAGTATGCTTCAGTTACTCTTCTTGCTCACTCAAGGCTTGAGTAATGCGCGCTATATTGTAGCGCATCATTTCCAGGTAAGTTGGCGCTAACTTTTTAGACAAGGCACCTGAAATAAGAGCCCCTCCCATACGCGCATCTGTTTCTTGTTGCACGAGTTTAATTAAACGATCGTCGGCCGTTGTTTCAGAAAATACAGCATGAATATTCTCCGCTTTAATTTTACGAATTACTTGTGCAATTTGAGCTGCCGACGCTTCTGCCTCTGAATTAATTCCCTTTAAACTGTATACATGCAGGTCATAATCTCGTGCGAGATAAGCAAAGGCATTATGAGGCATTACAATATTCCGCTGTACCTCACTTAGTTTGGCTAAATTATCACTCGCTTCCGTCGCCAATTCATTAAGTTTAGCAAGATATTGAGAGGCATTAGTTTGATAGTACTGCTGATGAATAACGTCCAGTTTAATCAGTGCGTTTAATATATTCTGAATATAAGATTTAACAGCTACAAGACTATGCCACGCATGAGGGTCAAGCCCTTGCTGCTCTAGACTATTATGAGCGTCATGCTCAGTGTGGTCATGCTCAGCACCATGTTCATCATGATTACTTTCACTTTTACCACCGAGTTTGATGGCATCAATACCTGTGGTGGCGGTCACTAACTGGCCGTCAAATTTAGACGACGTAATCAAGCGTTCTAACCAGCCTTCAAACCCTAAGCCATTCATCACTAACAAATCAGCTTTTGCGAGATATCTAACATCCGAGGGCGTTGGATGGTATACATGAGCATCTTCATCCCAGTCGACTAAGGTATGTACATCGATATACTCCCCACCCACTTGGCTAACTAGGTCAGCCAAAATACTAAACGTTGTAACAACCTGCAGTTTCACATCTGTTTTTTGTTCAACCCTATTTTGCTCAGCAGCGCTTAGCGCCCCTGAATAAATGCTCAAACTGGCCACTAAGAACAATACCCTGACTGCCCACTTGTATATCATTGCAAAACCTTTCCACCAAAAAAATAAAGGCTTATCATAACAGAGTTGTGCAAACTGCACCTAAGCCATTCATTGATAAAGAAGTAGACTCAACTTGATAGAAGAAATCACAAACAACCTTGCAATTTTCCCTGAACAAGCAGCCAGAGTCTTTCATGGTCGAGGCCAAAGCTTCTCAGGTTATGAAAAACTAAACATTGAGTGGTATCCGCCTTATTTGTTTGTGCAGAACTTCTCAGAGGCTTTAGATCAAGCGATTGAAATTGAATTAAGAGCGCTATTTGAAACTCAAATACAGATCGATGCTATTTTGATTCAGAACCGGACACGCCCCGAGTTATCAAGTTACCTTCTTTGTGAGCGTAACCAAGATTTAAATATAAAAACACCTAGCGAGCTACCATTCACACTTTGGGCAAATTTAGCAGCTGATCTTAGTTGCCAAGTCACACTGGGTAAGAACCAAAATACAGGTGTTTTCCTGGATATGCGCGCAGGCTGGGACTGGGTAAAACATCATGCAAATGATAAAAATGTACTAAATTTATTTTCATACACGGGTGTATTTTCATTATTTGCCTTAGCGGGCGGGGCAAACAAAGTCACGAATATGGACATGGCGGCTAATGTTCTCAAAACAGCCCAGCGAAACCACCAAAAAAATGATCTATCTAGCGGAAAGTCTGCGTTCTACAAACGAGATATTTTAAAGTCAGCTCAGCAATATTCTAAAATGGGGCCGTATGACTTAATTGTCATTGATCCACCGCCTTACCAGAAAAAGTCATTTAGGGGTTGGCAAGACTACGAAAAACTACTCAATCGATGTCGAGCTTGCCTTACTGAACAAGGCTGCCTTTTTGTTTGCCTAAACAACCCTCAAGTCACGTCTCAGGAGTTTATTGCCAAACTTCAGGCCATGTTTCCTGACGCGAAAAAAATCGAAAACGTTGCCACGGCCCCCGAAATAAAAGAAGAAAACACCGACAAAGGCTTAAAAACTGTGGCGATTTATTTTTAAACTTAACCAAGAAACAATATGACAAAAATGACATCAAATTTATTACTCACACTAGCCCTTAGCCTACTGATATCGGCCTGTTCACCCCAAGCTGACATAAAAAACAACAAAACTGAACCCACTATTATTTCAGCCGAACTAGGTGCTATTTACCAACGTAGCTGTAAAAATTGCCATGAAGTTGAGGCGACAGGCGCACCACTTTCAGGTGATAAAGAACGCTGGGGAAGTATTTTAGAAAAAGGCATGACCACCGTTTTGGATCGAGCAATGAGTGGTTATCAAGGCATGCCAGCTTTTGGCCAATGTTTTGAGTGTAGCCCTGAACAAATTGAAGCATTAATTATCTATATGAGTAACTCTGCAAAATGAATCGTCGCCATTTAATAAAATCACTTATCGCAGGTACCATAACGAGCGCTCTTCCTCTTTCAAATACCAGCTTTGCCCGCAGTACTGCTGCAAGTAAAAAATACCCTTGGAAAAACTGGTCTGGAAATCAACAGTGTTTTCCATCACAACGTATCGCGCCAGCCAATATCGAAGATCTTCAAACATTAATAAAGAATAGTCGTGGAAAGATTAGAGCCGTGGGCGCAGGTCATTCTTTTTCAGAGCTTGTCCCGACCGATGAAACCTTACTATCTATTCGACGACTTTCGGGTTTGAAGGAAGTCAATACAACAAAGAATACGGCAACTATCTATGCTGGATCGACCTTACGTGAAATAGGCCCCTTGCTGAATGCACAAAACCAAGCCTTGATTAACATGCCTGATATTGACCAACAAACACTTTCAGGATGCATCTGTACATCAACACACGGTACAGGGCGTGAGCTTGGCAGTTTGTCACACTATGTTGAGGCACTAGATATCGTGACCGCTTCAGGCGATTTACTTCATTGCAGCCCGAATGAAAACACGGAGCTTTTCAAAGCGGCACAGGTGAGCTTAGGAGCTTTAGGCATCATCACTAGCATTACCATGAAAAACACTTCACCTTTTAAGCTTAAACGGCAATCACAATGGCTCCCATTTGAAGATTTATTACCACAAGCCGATGCACTCTCTCATGCTAATCGTAATTTTGAGTTTTACTACTTCCCTTTCACAGGCATGGCACTAACCGACTCGTTAAACATTACCACTGAGCCAAGTACTCAGAATGAAGAACTTGACGGCAACAGTGGTATCATGGATTTAAAATCTGCACGCGACTATTTATCTTGGTCGAATAAACTCAGAGAATTAATCCTGAGTAGTTACATGAAAACTATCGCTTTAGAAGAGAGTATCGATCACTCTTATGCTATTTATGCCACAGAAAGAAATGTACGCTTTAATGAAATGGAATATCACCTGCCTGCTGAACTTGGCCTTAAAGCTTTGCAAGAAGTTCGAATAGCGGTAGAAAGTAAATTCCCTGAAGTATTCTTTCCTATCGAGTGCCGTTTTATTAAAGGCGATGATATCTGGCTAAGCCCTTTCTACCAACGTGATACCATCTCGATTGCTGTTCATCGTTATTTTGAAGAAGATCACGTCCCTCTGTACAAAGTAATTGAACCTATTCTGCAAAAACATCAAGGCCGCCCGCACTGGGGAAAAATCAATACATTTTCAAATAAGCAATTTAAAGAAACTTACCCTCAATGGAAAGAATTTCAAGATGTTAGGCAACACTATGACCCGCAGGGAAAGTTTTTGAATCCTTATTTAAGGCGTACTTTTGGTTTGAGTTAATCACACTTCAGTCAATAATTTATAATATGAATATTTAACGAGTTATGGTCATGCCAAATACAAGAATAACAAGAAGAGCATTAATTAAAGGTAGTATTGGTCTCGCTGCATTTGGAACAGTCGCTTGGTTGCGACCCACCGATCAGGGCGTAGCACACAGTCTTTATTTTGAGCACCTATCTAAAGCACTCCATCAGAAACAATACGCTCGCCCAACACTCGTCATTGATAAAAACAAATTAATAGAAAATATTAATATCCTTAAAGCACATATTTACCCAAACTATCAGTATCGTATTGTTGCAAAATCACTCCCCTCTATCCCATTATTAAAACTGGTCTCAGAAATAAGCGAAAGCCAACGCTTCATGTTATTTAATGAACAGTTTTTAGTTCAAGTGAGCCAAGAAATTCCAAGTGCTGACATTTTAATGGGTAAGCCAATGCCCGTTGAGGCGGCACGCTATTTTTACCAAAACAAAGGTCATTCGGATTTTTCTCCCCAACACCAGCTACAATGGCTAATCGATACCCCCGCCCGCCTAATACAATACCAGCAGCTAGCGCAACAGACAGGGCAAGCCATGCGCATTAATATTGAGCTTGATGTAGGTTTGCATCGAGGCGGCGTAAAACACGATAGTGACCTGATTGAAATGTTAAAAAAGATTGAAGCGGAGCCCTTACTTACGTTTTCTGGCCTAATGGGTTACGAACCACATGTCGTTAAATTACCAGGTAGTGCTCAGGGACACTTAGACACAGCATTAGCAATTTACCGTCAAAAAATTAAAGTAATTGAGTCAACGTTAGGTAAACCCTTACCTGAGAATTTTTGCTTAAACACTGGAGGAAGCCCAAGCTATCAACTCCATACTCAAGCGCCCTATATAACGAACTCTCCTTGTAATGAATTATCCGCGGGATCTTGCCTTGTAAAACCTATGGATTTTGATATTGCTAGTTTGGCCGATCACCATGCAGCTAGCTATATCGCCACCCCCGTCCTTAAGCACTTAAGCCAGACAGAAATTCCGGGTGTCGATGGTTTGGGTGATTTAATGTCTTGGTGGAATCCTAATTTAAAGCAAAGTTTCTTTACGTATGGCGGGTATTGGAAAGCAAACCCTGTTTCGCCACCAGGGCTTAGCATTAACCCTGTATATGGCAGATCAACAAATCAGGAGATGCTTAATGGTTCTAATTCAATTCAGTTGAAAGTAGACGATTGGGTTTTTCTGCGACCGACACAAAGTGAATTCGTATTTTTACAGTTTGGCAGTATTGCCGTATATGATAACGGCAATATTATTGAGCAATGGCCCGTTTTTAGCTAACAGGAATTAATTCAAAACGTTGTTCAAGATAATCAATGATATCCGATGATTCGTACATCCACGTCACAGTACCATCGTTCTCTTCAATACGTAAACAAGGCACCTTTAAGCTCCCACCACCTTCAACCAGTTCTTTCGCATATTGAGGGTTACGCTTAGCGTCTTTAGTTTCAATTTTTAAAGCGTTGCGTTGCATCGCCCAACGTACTTTGACGCAAAAAGGACAGGCTGCAAATTGATAAAGTGATAATTTAGCAGTTTCTCGATCATATTCACTTTGTATTTTAGCTTCGCGCTTTACACCTTTAGGGCTAAACAAAAAGTCAACTAAAAGAATTATTCGACCTAAAACCCAACGAATCAACGCCATGAACATAACCTCATTCTGATAAAAACTATTCTAATAAACCAATAGAAAACTGAGGCGAGATTTTAGCAGATATCGGCTAGGCCAGCACCTATTTTGCTTTATTAAACGTTGCTGCAACCCAATTTATAAATAGGTTTCACACTTGTTTACAAATTCATTGGCTCCAAAAGCGTTTAATATCTTCAATCACTAAATAATTAATTGGTACTAATAATAAAGTAATGACGGTTGCAAATAAAATACCGAAGCCTAATGAAACCGCCATCGGAATTAAGAACTGCGCTTGAGTGGACTCTTCAAATAACAAAGGCATCAAGCCAAAGAATGTGGTGAGCGAGGTTAAAATCACAGGCCTAAATCGCGACACTGCAGCGAGGCTCACCGACGCCAATAAATCACTCGTTTGCGCTCGCCGTTTATTGATAAAATCCACCAGCACTAAACTATCATTTACCACAATTCCCGTTAAGGCAAGCATGCCGAGTAAGCTAATTAAGGTCAGGTCCATGCCCATAATCCAATGGCCACCTATCGCCCCTATCGCACCAAAAGGAATCACAGCCATTACAATAATCGGCTGCAAATAAGACTTAAAAGGAATCGCTAACAAACTATAAATAATGAACAAAACGAACATTAAACCCCACTGTAAGCTACCGAATGATTCACGCTGTTCTTTTGCTTCACCATCCATTGAATAACGAACATCGGGGTATTGAACTAGTAGCTGATCAATAAAAACTTTCAGCTCATCTTGAAGCACGAGCATGTTCGTACTCGTTTTATCGACATCAGCCTTTACACTCACCGTTCGACTCAAGTCAATTCGACGAATAGTTGCTGGACTGTTTTCTGGAATTAGCTCAGCAATTTGTGATAAGGGAATACGGTCCCCAGCGTCATTACTCACTAAAAACTGATCCAATGATTGAATCGATTTTCTATCTTCTATTGGATAACGCACCATCACTCGTATGTCATCTCGACCTCTCTGAATACGCTGCACTTCGTAGCCATAAAACGCTTCACTGACCTGTATTAGTATTTGTTGCCGAGATAACCCCAACACATGCGCTTCATTTTTCAGCCGTACTTGTAAGGCTTCTTTCCCGTCGGAATAAGTATCTGAAATATCAAAAACCGGCGGGTATTCGGTGAGTTTTTCTTTTATTTTTTCAGCAACGTAAGAAAGCGAAGTAAATTCCTGTCCGCGCAATTGAATATTAATTGGATCACTCACATGCCCAATTTCGGCACGAAAAGTCAACGTATCGGCACCCGGAATCGGTCCAATTAAAGCTCGCCATTCATTCACTAAGTCACGACTTGTTACGGAAGACTGGCGATCTTCTGGTGCTGTAATTTCAAAAATTACTCGACCATAATGCCCTCCAGAACTACTCGAACCGCTTCCTGTGGTCGCCATAACATTACGAATAACACTTTCGCCGCCGGGTTCATCAACATACTTGTCCTGTAAAATTTCGGCTGCATTGAGCATAGAGACGACATAACGGTCAGTAACCTCTAAAGGCGTTCCGACCGGCATTTCTAATGTCGCACGCGCCAATTCACTTTGCACCTTTGGAAAAAAAATAAAACGTGTCCAACCGCTAGTCAACATGGCATAAAGTATTAACAATGACCCCACGCTAATCGCTAAACACAAATAGCGATTACGTAAAACCCACTGCAATACAGGTTGATAAAAACGTAAAACCGCGCGTTCAAAGCCATCAGCAAAACCTTGTTGCCACTGTTGTAACTTTAATAATGGTAAGTGATAGAAGCGTGAGTTTTTGACTACTTTATTCTTCCCAAAATTCAGGTGTTTAAGATGAGCAGGTAAAATAAGTTTAGATTCAATTAAAGAAAAGATCAGAATAGGGATCACGACGACTGGAATCGCCGCAAATAACTGGCCTCTTACGCCATCAATAAACGCAATGGGCAAAAACGCCGCTATAGTCGTGAGAATACCAAATGTGACTGGCACCGCGACTTCCTTCGTGCCATTTATCACAGCATCTAAGCTGTTCTCAGAAGTTCTCAAGTGACTATATATATTTTCACCTGTAACAATCGCATCGTCTACCACGATCCCTAGAATCACTATAAAGCCAAATATACTAATAACATTCAGGGTAATACCAAACATCGGCATCACCAATAACGCCCCCATAAATGACACAGGAATACCAATACACACCCAAATAGCGATGGCTGGACGCAAAAATAAAGTGAGTAAGAGTAAAACGAGAACGCCACCTTGTAGCGCATTATCCGATAGTGTTTTTAGACGTTTTTTGACAATCTTTGAACGATCACGCCAGGCTGTTACTGTGACGGTTTCAGGCAAAGCGGGACTTGTTTCAACTAGGTAGTCTTTTACTTTGTCTGCGACATCGATGGCACTTTGCTGCCCAACCCGATATACATCAACCAAGGCAGCGGGCTTGCCATTAAAGCGTGTGAGTACCGGCGTTTCTGAAAACCCATCTTTCACGATCGCTAAATCACCGACCCGTATAATGCTGCCATCGTCTTTTGTTAAAACGACAATATTCTCAAAGTCTGATTTACGATACGCTTGACCGCTGGAACGAATTAAAATATCACCGCCATCGGTTTTCAAACTTCCTGCAGAAATATCTTTTGAGCTATTTCTGACCGCTAACGCAACTTGCGACAGACCAATCCCGTACTGCTGAAGTACCAATTCTTTTACTTCGATACTAATTTCATAATCTCTAACGGCATCGAGCTTTACTTGAGTAATGCCCGGTATATCTAATATTTGATCGCGAACCCGCTCAGCAATTTGCCTAATTTCTAGTTCGGACAAATCTCCCGCAACCGCAACACTAATCACCTCGCGCACTCTTTTTGCTAAGCTGACGACCGGCCTTTCTGCTTCATTAGGTAAATTATTAATCGCATCAATGCGGTTTTTAACATCGGTTAAAATGTCGTTCGGCTGATAACCTTCATCTAGCGTCAAATACAGTGATGCTCTTCCTTCTGAGGCTGTACTCACAATATCTTCAATGCCTTCTAAATCTTGAACCGCCTCTTCTAGTTTTATGCTAACGCTAGTTTCCATTTCTTCTGGCATGGCACCGGGCACACTCACCACGACACTGATCGAACGAGGTTCTATGGTCGGAAATACCTCGAGAGGAATATTAAAACTGAGCGAACCAAGCCCTAATGAAAGTAAGGTGACCATGAGTAAATTGGCCGCGACATGATTTCGAGCAAACCAGGCAATCAAGGAGACACCTCTAGCTTTGGCGCTTGCTCAGCAAGCTTTTCTCTTTTATTTTTCACCTCAACGAGCGTTCCACTTGTGATCTGGCCTAATAAAGTTGTGACCAAATGCTGTCCGTTCTCCAATCCAGACTTAATGACGCTTGTATTCTGGTCACGCCATAAGACTTCTACAGGCTGTCGCTGTAATCGTTCGTCCTTAACAGTATATACATAGCTTCCTTGGTAAAGCGTCGAGTTAGGAATACTGATCACTTTATCAAGTTGCTGACCACTAATGTGCGCCCGAACAAACTGCCCTATTTTAAGTGATCGCCGTGCTTTATCTTTATAATTTTGAAAAGGGTCATCGATCCTAGCTACCACATATAATTGCTGGCTAGCGGCATCGATCGAAGCTTCAGTTCTCACCACACGCCCTTGCCAGGTTTGAGGAGGTTCCGTGAGTTTGTTTTCAATAAAAGCTTGGGGGAATTTTTGTTTATCCCCTTTGCTCTGCTCAGGCAAGTTGATAAAACGTAGCGCTTTATTTGCAATCGGTAAACGCACTTCGATCGCATCACTTGAATATATTTGAGCGAGCTTTACGTTCGGTCCAATGACACTCCCGACATTAACAAAGGTATCTAATATTCGCCCATTATAAGGTGCTCGGATTTTGGTGCGTTCTAGGTTTAATTCAGCCAAAGTAAGCTGAGCCTTCGCTGTTTCTATGTTTGATTTTGCAGCCCGCAATTGTGGTAAACGCAGGGCATAATCCGTTGCTTTTATATGCTTGCTTTGTTTTTTCCAATCACGTTGAGCTTGATCATACCTTGCTTCTTCTTCAGCCAGTGCTAATTCCGTATTAACTAAACTGCCCTTCGCTACTTGTACAGCAACCGCATAGTCTGCCGAGTCAATCGTTAATAACACATCTCCCTTCTTAAAAAAAGCACCTGATTCATATCGAGGAGAGACTGACTGAATTTGCCCTGAAATCAATGCAAATAGCTCACTATTAGTTCGTGCCTGAACCACACCAAACGATTCAACCATCACGATAAACGGCGCTTCTTTTAACACTTCAGTTTCAACAACTAAACGAGGTGAAGAAGAAGTATGCCCTTTAAATGCGGGTGGTTTGGATTGTGTAATTTGATAAGCCAGAAATGCAAGCACACCCAACATGACCAAAGGAAGAATGCGTCGAATAAACTTAGACAAAGCCATGCGGTTCCTTAAATGGTAAACCAGTATAAATATAGGAAGAGTAAATCAATTAGTTGACTATAAACAGATACCTTTAAACTTTAAAGCCCTACCCCTTTAGGAATAGGCTACAAAAAAAATAATTAATTCGTTAATATCTGCTTGTTTTTTTGGGAGGCGTCCGCATAATTAAATTATGCACTAAATTTATTTAAGGACTTTTTTTTTCAATCCCATCAAATTAATACAGGTATATATTATGAAAATAAACATTTCAGGTCACCATGTAGAAATTACCGAAGGTATCGAGACAATTGTAAAAAGTAAATTTCAAAAAGTCGGCTCTCATTACCCCGATCTAATGGACCTGGCAGTTATCGTTAAAGTAGACCGACATGAGCACAGTGTTGAAGTAAGCACCCAATACCAAGGTGCGAGTATGAGCGTTACCGCGACAGATAAAGACATGTACGCAGCGATTCAGTCCACTGCAAAGAAACTAGAAGCAGCACTTTCAAAGCGAAAAGGTTCATTATTAGCCGACCGAAACGACAAGCCAGTGGGTGAAGAAGACATTACTACAGCTAATGATGATATTACTGAAGAAAGCGCAGAATTTTTAGATGAAGCCTCTAATTATTAAACGTATTTAGACACTAATAAACTGTCATTGCCATTCACTACAGATGACGGCCCTCTCTTTAAAAGTAGTCGTGAGTATCTTTCGACTACTTTTTAGTTTATACATCTAAGTCATTCCTTTTGTAGTACATATACTATTTTGTATTGCGGGCTCCCTTTTCAAACACAATACCTTCAACCCTATCAACAAGGACAAATTTCATGCGAGGCATGCGCTCCGATTACGATCCGAATATAAAGATTGACTGGTCGGTAATCAAACAAATTTGGCCCTACCTATTAGAGTATCGCTCTCGTGTTTGCTTGGCATTAAGCTGCCTTGTGGCCGCAAAATTGGCGAGTATTGCCATGCCTTTCATTCTCAAAGACGTTGTCGACAACCTTGATTCTCAACTAGAAAATTCAACATTGACACTGGTTGCAGTGCCTTTAGGTTTATTGCTCGCCTATGGTTTCATTCGACTTTGTAACGTATTACTCGGTGAAATACGCGACACACTCTTTGGTCGCGTAACTGAACGCGCAATGCGACGAATCGGGCTAAAAGTATTTGAACACCTGCATGCATTGGATTTAGAGTTTCATTTAAGCCGCAGAACCGGCGGGTTATCAAGAGATATTGAACGCGGTACCAGTGGTATTAGTTTCTTAATGCGTTTTCTTATTTTTAATATTGTCCCCACCTTTCTAGAACTCTTTTTGGTGATGGGAATTTTATGGCAACAATACCGGTTTGAGTTTGCCCTCATCGTTTTTGTGTCTGTCATTACTTATATTTGGTTTTCCAAAACAACGACGGATTGGCGAACGCAATTTATTCGTGAAGCCAATAGTGCCGATAACCGAAGTAACACTCGCGCGGTGGATAGTTTACTTAATTTTGAAACCGTAAAGTACTTTACCAATGAAACCTATGAAGCCTCTTTATACGACCAAGAACTGGATAAATGGGAACAAGCAAAACGTAAAAATAGACTCACCTTGTTTGCACTAAACGGAGGCCAATCACTCATTATTTCAATTTCATTAACCTCGATGTTGATCTTAGCAGCACACGAAGTCAGTGAAGGTAGAATGACGCTCGGTGACTTTGTATTAGTTAATGCCTTTATGATGCAAATATTTCTGCCGCTCAACTTTTTGGGTTTCGTGTATCGTGAAATAAAAAGTTCAATGACCAATATTGAGCGCATGTTTACGCTATTAAAAAGAGAACCTAAAGTTGCCGATCAGCCTTCAGCGCCTAAGCTTGAATTTCAACAAGGCAAGATAGAGTTTAAGGATGTGTGTTTTGGTTATGAACAAGAACGTACCATTCTAAACAAACTCAGCTTTACATTAATGCCTGGGGAGAAATTAGCTTTAGTGGGCAGCAGTGGCGCAGGAAAATCAACCATCGCAAAACTGTTATTTCGCTTTTATGATGTCACGAGTGGCGAAATTTTTATTGACCAACAAAACATTCAAAACGTTAGTCAAGACAGCTTACGTTCGGCCATTGGCGTTGTACCTCAAGATACCGTTTTGTTTAACACCAGCTTAATCGAAAATGTTAGATATGGCCGACCCGATGCAAATGATGACGAAGTAAAATTAGCCATTAAGTTAGCCCATTTAAAAGGTTTTATAGAGTCACTGCCCAAAGGTTACAATACCCAAGTAGGCGAACGAGGCTTAAAACTATCAGGCGGCGAAAAACAACGTGTCGCGATTGCTCGTACTATTTTAAAGAACCCATCCATATTGATATTTGATGAGGCTACTAGCTCTTTAGATAGCGTTTCTGAATCAGCGGTAATGTCAGCGATTGAAGAAATTTCACAAGGAAAAAGCAGTATTGTAATCGCTCATCGTTTATCAACAATCGTTAATGCTGACCGTATTTTAGTGATGGAGCATGGCAAAGTTGTAGAGCAAGGCAGTCATCATTCGCTAATTGCAGAAAATGGACGCTATGCTCAACTATGGACAATGCAGCAGAGTGAATAGAATAATCTATTGGGTGTGTTTGTGCAGTTATACTATTAATAGAATAAGTGTAATCAGAGAATGCTCAGCGGCGATTTTTGGCTGTGGATTCAATCGGTTTGAAATCATGATAACTAATGGAAGTGAGTAAAATCGTTCATTCGGACTAACACTATTAATTTAAAATACGGTCAGTAAAGTGAAGCCTAAAGGGATCGCTTCACACCAAAGCGAACTATTATAGTCTTGCACAACCGCGACACATTTTTCATCTAACAAGCCAATTAAACACCTACTATTTGTTTAATTTTAAAGATATAAAAACTAACGACACCATTTTCTAGTATCGTTAAGTTCTCTTCAATTCTAAGAAAAAATATAAGCCAAATATTCATGCACTGTGTCTACGTTACAGTTTCATACTGGCTCTTCACTTTCAACATGAGCTAGCTTCTTTCTGTATTTTTTTCAATGAACTGTTCAATTACCTTAATTACTTTCGCGTCAGATAAGGTTCGATTATGACCTAAACCTTCCGTCATTAATGATTCGGCATGTTGCCATTTTTTTAATATTTCTTGTGTATTTAAAACATCTACCTGCTTGTCTTTTTTATCATGAACCAGCAACGTAGGTAGATCAAGGCTAGCACCCGCCTTATCAATTCCGAATCGATGCCATATATGGTCGCCAAACTTTTGTTCGATCAATCTTCTGTTCTTTTCGGCTACTTTTTTGGGAAGGGCCAGTTGTGCTGCAAAATATTCCGCACAATAATCCATATTAACAGGGGCGCCAACTAAGGTTAGTGATTTTACTTTAGCACCTTTTACAATGGCACTCACCGATGCAATACTACCAATTGAGTGAGCAATCAGGTCATATGAATCTCCAATTTGTTGATCTAGTTGCTGGATGATTTTTTCAAACTGCACTAAATTTGCACTTTTTCCTGTCGCACCGCCATGACCGGGTCCATCAAAAGCAATCACCTCGTAACCCTTCTCCACCAGATACTTCGCCATGGGAGTAACCTGAGCCCCAAACCCTGACCATCCGTGAACAAATAATATTGTCGGTCCTGTACCCCAACGGTAAACAGGTACGGTTTCCTCATCGATGGTTAAATAAGATACATCCGCCTGCTTGATCCAATTGTAATGCTCCTTTTTAAATACTTTCGCCCCCGTCTTAAACCAAAGATGATTCACCCATTTTGCAGTTAGATCATTTGAGACAGTAGCCATCGCCTTGATTACCTGCCTGATAGCGATTAACGAAAATGGCACCTTCCCTTGTTGATTTATTTGCTTATTAACAATTTCGTTCAATGTCATCGATTCTGTATACATAATTATATCTCTCTAAATTCTAATGTTTTTTTCAAAATTCATTCTGTTTTAACAGCTTGATCTTTTAGCCTCATTTACTGAATTTTGTACGCTTCCATAATTATCGCTATCAAACCAAAGCAACAAGGACGGAAGCAGAAAAAGATCGACCAATAGCGCGACACTAATAGTTATGGCAGACATCAGTCCCATGTCGGCATTACGAGCAAATCCTGAAAGAGATAGCACTAAAAAGCCTGCTACCAATGCAAAAGTCGTGATGCACAGTGCAACCCCAACGGTTTTAAAAGTATTACGAATCGCTGGCGTTGGCGCTAAACCTAGAACCTCTCGACTATGGCGATACTTGCTAAGGAAATGAACCGTATCATCGACGATGATACCTAGGGTAAGCACGACAACCACCGCAAAAGACATGCCGACCTGCCCGTCCAAAAAGTACCAGGCGCCTAAACCAATGATGATCGGTACGATATTGGGAATCATGCTAATCAATCCCAGCTTGACCGAACGTAAAGCCATCATCATTACTATCGTGATAAAAACAAACGCTACTAGCGTTCCGCTTATCATGCTCGTCACGGCTCGTTCCACGATATGGGTAAACATCAGCGTAGTACTCGCACCAGTCACCTGATAATCAGCGCCATTTTGTTGCCACCACTGTGCAATACGCTGCTCCATTATGATTAATTCTTCTGAGTCCAAATCATCAAAACGTACAACGACTCTGGTTCCGTCTTTTTTCAGGGTTAGCTGATTATTAAGATCTAAACCATAAGGTAAAGACAACTCATACAATAATAAGTACTGTGCTGAGAGCTCCGGATCTTCTGGCAATTTGAACCACGCCTCTTGATCTTCATGTAAATTTTTATTTAATCGCTTAAACGTATCAGTAATACTAAATACATGACGTATTTGTGTTTGCTGTCGTAACCAGCCAACAAATGCATCTACTTGCGCAAGCGTCTGTGGGCGAGAAATACTATTTTCAGTCTTTGGTAACGGGGTAATTCCATATTCAATTGAATATACGCCGCTAATGTTCTTTGTGAAAAAATCACTGTCTCTTCTAAACTCAAAGCGTTCATCAAATTGCTCTACAAACTTTTCGTTCAATGCTATTTTTGGAATGAATAGAGTAGAAGATACAAACAATAAACTGCTCACTACCAAGATCACTTTACGGTGCCCAACAACCCAAACACCAAGCCCTTCAAGCCAACCTGAGAATCTGTTATTTGGCCTTTGTTTTACGGGTAAAAATGAAAGCACTGCAGGTAAAAAACCAAGGCATAATACAAACGCCAACGTGACTGAAATAGCAATTAAATTACCCAGGTCACGATAAGGCGGAACATCATTAAAGTTCATCGCTAAGAAGCCTATTAATGTGGTTAAACTTGTAATAAATATAGGCGGACTATTTAGCACAATACTGCTCACAAGCGCCTGATGTTTGTTTCCAATTCTGACCCACTCCTGAGAATAAGTTTCAATAACATGAACGGCATGAGCGACCACAATAGCCATGATAATTGTCGGCGCAATAGAGGTGACCGTTGTGATAGGAATCCCCAACCATCCAAAAGCGCCATATGAAGCAAGGTTGACTAACACAATAATAACCATGGTCATCACGGTCCCCCACACGGAACGAGTAAGCACTGCAACCAGTAGCAAAATAAACAAAAACATCAATGGAGTCAGCTGCGTAATATCCTGCTTACTTGCCTGACCATAGGTGTAACTCAACATAGTCAGTCCAATAGGCCTGATCTTAATATTAGGAAATTGTGAGTGTAATTCACTAATAATTATTTTTGCTTGTGTAACAATATCTCGTATTTCTTGAGGGCTTTTGTTAGGAAGATTAAATGTAGTAAAAACCGCTGTTGAGTTGCCGTCCGCCGCCTGAAATTGATTCAGTAAAATAGGTTCAGTAAGTGCCACTCTTTGTATCTCTGCAATATCATCTACAGATAATAAAGGCACATTTTCAACCAAAGGCTCAACAATTAAATCGTCACCCTGAGCATAGGTGTGTTGGAAGTTGGTAATTGAATCTACTCGATTAGCATAAGGTAATAGCCAAGCTAATTCGGTTAGTTTTTCCACTACGGTCAGTACTTCTCTATTAAATACATTCCCCGTTATAGGCTCAACGATAAACACTAGGTTATCGGTATCTGTATATTGAGATTTTAACTCACCATAAGCATTTAATTCTGGGTTTCCTTTATCGAAAAAATACTCATAGTCAATGCTGAAACTTAACCTTTTGACCCCCATAGCCAAAAGTATTATCAGCAATAAGGAACATACCGTTACCCACCAACGATGGCTAATTAGCCACTCTGCAATACGCGTTGTCATGTTTAATTCCTCTGCCTTGGTTATCAATCGAGGATAAATTATCATTACTTAGCATATAGAAATAAAGGGGCATTATTGACCATCTGAAGGCTATTTCAGACATAGAATTGTCATTTAAGCTTTTGTCTGTATCAGCACCTAAAATGCCGCTTTTACCACTACACTTTCCCTCAATACTTACGCTATAATTTATTTTTTAAGACTCATGACTTATTCTATTGCGAGTGTGTTTATGATTAATATTGCCATATTAGTAACTAATCGTTGCCAGGCGTCATCGATCTATACAATTATTGATATGCTTCTTGCCGCAAACTACGCCAATGGAAAACTATTAGGTAAAAGCTACGAAGTCTTTAGTTATGACCTGATCGGCCTCAAAAAACAGCAAAAAGCTTACAACGGTCTAGATATAGGCCCGCTTACAAACATTTCTGATATAGAGCGCCCCGATATAGTTATTATTCCGGGTATTGCCGAATCGGTGCTGAGCCCATCAAGCTTTGAGCTGTTCCTCAGGCATTATCAATGCTGGTTAACAAAATTACAGCAATGGCACAATCAAGGCACTTTGATTGCATCTACTTGCAGCGGTAATTTATTGGTCGCTGCAGCCAACTTATCACGTGGACGCCCATTAACCTGTCATTGGATTAGCCAACAAACCGTGGAAGAGCTATTCCCTGATGAACAGTTTTTTACTGATAAAATATTAATTGATCATGGCGACCTGATTAGCGTTGGTGGCGCAGCCGCTGTTAGTAATTTTGTTATCTATTTAATTGAACGAGAAGTAAACAGAGAATTAGCATTAATGACAGGGAAACTAATGTTAGTGGAACAAGATTTAAGCCCTCAGTCTTCGTTTGCGCTCTTTCAACCTAATAAACGCCACAATGACGAGGTAGTCAAATCTTTGCAAATATGGATGGAAGGAAACTTCCAAAAATCGACCAACATTGCAGAGCTAGCTACTAAATGGAATATCAGTGAACGTCAGCTCGCTCGTCGTTTTAAAAAATCAACGGGGGATACACCAGGGAATTACGTTCAAAAACTTCGAATCGAATTTGTTAAACGTACCCTGGAATGTAGCCATGAAACAGCTAATGCTATTATCTGGCAAGCAGGCTATGAAGATTTAAGTTCTTTCCGACGTTTGTTTAAGCGAAAAACCGGACTAACAATGAACGAGTATCGCCAACGTTTTGGATTGCGTCACGCAAATTAAACGCCATGCAGAATTAAAGGGCCTTGTTGACCTGCCTAATGAATATTTCCATGCAAAACGAGCCTCACTTATGCTCCGGCCAACTATCTAAAAATATCTATTTTATCACCAGAATTTCAGCACTCATTGTCCGCCTAAAAGCGTAAGTTCAACTGCTGAGTTTTTAAATTATTGACCACGGCACCACATCATTTTCGGTACATACATAACCAACGTTACCGAGGATATATTCCTAGAACATGGTAAATATCTAGTATTGTAAACATATTATAAGCTTATAAAAAGGATCAATTTGGAAGAGAGTGTTAGCTTCTTATAGATAGTCGTAAAACTAATTGGGCAATATATTTCAACCTTGAAAAGGATCACTTTAACTCCCAGCCAACGCTATAGAAATAATCAAAACCAAAACAATTAGGCCACAATAGCCACAATCTAAAGAGGCTGTTTAGTGCTGTGGGGGCGCAAGCGCACCCATTAATAGTTTGATTCTTAAAAGGCGCTTCTAGAAGGTAAATTTTTATACATCGTGCTCGTAAAACTTATTAAATTTAATAATAGACCTTAGCTCTTCACCATACAAAGCACCCTTTTCGGAGTATTTGTCTAGCTTCTTAACCAGTTCATAAGGATCACTTGTAGTGAGGTTCAAGCGTCTAAATTCAACAAAGGCATTCCCCCGCGCTAAGGTTCGGTAATAGTCACTAATAGCAGCATTCACAGATGAATACTTTTTTAACCAAACCGTTTTGTCGCCGCGTTTTTCACCTGCGGCAATTCGATCATCATTTTCGTCGAACGACCAAACACCGAATATATTATTCGCTTCCCTAAAAAAACGTGAAGTCGCCCATGAACTTTCCATAGCCGCTTGAGCCAAGGTAATGCTTATTGGATGAGGTTTTAGGGCCATGAGTAATCCTTCATCATTTGACACTTTATACTCTTTCTTTAAGTCTTCGTACTGTTCACTGTTCCCTGCTTTCAACTCTGAGGACACTTCGTTATAACGCGCTAACAATTCACCGTAGACTTCTTGTGTAACGGGAAGAATGATTGAGATAAACCGTGCCTTTTTTTCTTGCACGGTCATTTCAGGAAGTGGCTCTTTCTCTTTGCTGATAAAGAACAAATAAGTTAGCCCAATCACTAGTACAGGAATCAATATGATTAGTATTTTTTTAAAGGTTAGCGTTTTACCCAAAACTTTTACTCCAGATTATAAATATAATTAGAAACAGTGGCACTTTATAGCCGTTAAGCGCCATTCTTGCTAGTGCATTTCAATATTTATTCCTACTAGAGCTTAAACGAAGTTTAGTTCGCTTTTTATCGCTTAAAATTTGCGCATTTTGGGAAGCTTCGCATTTTCAGAAACCAACTTTAAATCCTACATTTAGCCGGTCTTGATGGTCAAACTGACCAAACAAACCGTCTTGGCTGCCATAAAATAGATCGGCACCGGAGAACAGTTCGAGATCACTGGTCATTTGATAAGTAATTTTTGGCCTAATTAAACCATCTTCTTGATTAATATTATAAATAAATAGTGACTCCAAACGTAAGGTTTCATTCATAAAATCGTGTTGTACAAGAAACGTGACACTTTGGTTATTCTCATCTCTAACAATCGTTTTTTCATACTGAAATAAATGACTATGGAACCATTGAAAACTGATAAACATGTCAGTAATACCTTGGTAATCCAAACCAATCACAGAACTGAGCTCTGCGCTATTCTCTATCCCTTTTGATGCTAGGTCACTCGATACAAAGTAGGTATCAGTGCTGTAGCCCCACTCGGCCCGAACAGTAAAATCATCGAATGCATTACTTAGTGTACCGCCTATCAAATGGCTTCGCTCAAAAACGGGTGATATTTCAATTTTCGCCGTTGCGGCATTGGAGCCCACAATCTGCTGATACAGTACGGGTAAATCTTGATAATGATAGAGGTAGTTAAACGTAATATCCCACCCTGATTCGGTGAACATGGAATATCGTACTCCGACATCACTATCTTTCCAAAATTGATCAGGGTCATGCCTTTCGTTAAAGGTAACGGGGATTGCTGGCTTACCTTGGCTATCTAACGGAGGTTTGGGCACCAAGTTTTTACTCGTGAATTCATAAGGCGTATTGAACTCAGATAACTCATGGGTACTGGCATCAGGAATCCAGAGAAACTGCAAAGTATCGTCTTGAAATGGTAACTCAAAATTGATCATCCAGAGAGGAATACGAGAGTCATCAAAATCATCAAGTATAAATTCATTAAAACTTTGCGGATTGACTTGGTCTAATACTTTGAGCCCATCAGATTGCCCCCAAACAACTTGCTGCTTCCCTACTCGCCAGAATCCGCCGGCTAACTCAGCATCGAAATATAACTCCCTCAAAGTAATTTCACCGTGCTGCCCGCCATCACGCTGATCATTCAAATTACTTTCATAAGTTAATGAATGATCTTTTGCCCTGAATGCAGGCCCTAGATTTCCTTCTGAGTCGAGTTTAATACGCGTAATAGCGGTGACATCAAATTTACCAAAGGTATCTGTCATTTCTGTTTGAAATAAACTCTCAAACTTTTGTAGTTGATGCTGACTTGTTGAATAACTTGCTTCCTGCTCCCAAATACTGCTTATTTCAGCAAGCCCATGCTGGCTATTTAGCAATAGACTTGCGTTTAGTAGGTAGAATATCGACGAGTTTAGCTTCATGATTATTTCCCTTTCGACAATGATCTTTTGGTAAAGATGCTGTCAGCAACGGGGGTCTTATAATCAACCTCACTAAATTCAAATACCGTACTATGACCGGTTTTATGATTCTGAATACTCATTTTGTGGCGTGTCCAGATACCATCTACTTTACGAATATCATCAACCTCTAGTGTTTTTAGAAACTTACCTTTAACGTCCCAATAATCAACTTTAACAATTGACCATGATGCCTTATCAACCCAGAGATTGACCCGGCCATAACCTAGTTCTTTTGCGATATCTTTTGTATACGGTGTACCGTCTAGCTTGTAGGTTTGGTAGGTCTGAATGGTCTCTTCTGCCACGAGCGTATATTGAAAGTCTGATACTTCTATCTTGCCTTCTTTCTTTATGTCCTCGTAAGTAAAATCAGTGCCTAAGAAGTAGTCTCCTCTATCTGACGCAGAGATACGTCGGACCTTTCTTAATGCAGGTAAATAGAGCCATTGGTCATCATCTTTTTTAGCATCAGCATAATCATAGGTCATAAACCCGGTGCCTTTTACATTACTAGGTTTACGATAAAAAATAATCGTTCGTTTTTGATCGCCGATGTATTTACGATAACCAATCGTCGAACGAGTTCTCGACTTTCCTCTTTTATCAGTCATCGTCATATCTAACCTGCGGCTAACATATTCACCGTCATCTTCTTGGTTTACTTGTTTAACCACCCACTCGGCATTCGGTAGCGCTGCCTGTAATTTATCAGCGTTAGATAAGTCAGCCGCCTCACTATTTTGAGTCATAAACAAAACACCAAGAACACTTATCACTGAAATCATCCCCAGTGCTTTCGTCCATCGAAATGAACCTGTTGTTTTAGGCTGCGTATCGAGTATAAACTTAGGGCGAAATACATTCACCATTGCCGGCAATAAAGTCATGCTGGCAATAAAACTCATACTTACCGCTAATACAACAATCGTTCCGAAGTTATTCAGTGGCACTACTTTGCTAGAAATAAGCACAGCGAATCCGCACGCAATGGCAAGAAAATTAAAAAATAAAGCTCGACCAGTGCTGGGATAAAACATTTTAATGACTGCGCTTAGATCTACTTCCTGGCGACCCTGATAAAATTCTTTTTTGCCTTCTTCTTGGTATAGACTCTTGAGTCGATCAATTGTATGAATAGCAAAATCAACCCCTAAACCAATGGCTACCGAGGCAAACATTGAGGTCCCAATTCCTAGATTTATCCCTAACAAAACCATCGTTGAGTACACAAACAAAATAGAACCTGCTACAGGAATTAGTGAATAGATCCCCGCCAATGCAGATCGAAAAAGTAATGCTGAAACCATCCAAACAAGTAGTAGCGCAATACCAAGCCCCATAAAGTGACTTTCACCCAAGTCTTTTATCCAATGATAATTGACATTTACACGCCCACTTAAGGTCGCATGCAACCCTTGAGTGTTAAATTCAGAATCAAGATGTGCTTGTAAAAATTCAATCACACCTCTTGTTTCCTGAAACGATCCATTATCCAAGGTCAGTCTTATATTCGCTATTTGGTAGTCGTAATCTACTTCTTCCTCAAAATCGGTAGGATCGGCAGAAGCGGTATAAATTAGAAAGTATTGTGCTACCAGATCCTTCGTTTCAGGTAATCGATAGTGTTGAATATCACCACCATTCAATGAGCGATTCATCTGCTTTAAGTAATCAACAATCGATGTTGCGCCATTTACATGAGGCAGGGTTTCAGCAAAGCGCTGTAAGTTATCCATTCGCCTAAGCACATCAGGGTCGAATAGGCCTTCAGGATTTTTAGTCTCAACCACAATATCAATATTGTTTGTGCCATTGAGATGCTGATTAATTGCCTGATCTGCTTGAAAGATAGACTCGCTTGGATCAAACGTTTTTATTCGATCTTCATTAACCGTTAAGTAGCTTGCTGCATAAAACCCGCTAAGCGTTAACACCGTGAATATCGCAATCGTAGTACGGCTATAACGTAAGGTGAACTCCCCTAGCATCACGATCATACGGCTAAAAATATCACGTTTTTTCTGCTGGAAGTTTTGAATAAACTTAGGGTGCACCTTTGGTTTTATGATAGCGATGGCTGCCGGTAAAAATATCATTGAATACACCCCAGCGATCATTACGCCTATTGCTGTAAATAAGCCAAAGAATTTGAAGGGAGGCATATATGCCGCAAAATACAGTCCTAGAAAACCCGCAGCCGTTGTTAACGTCGTTAAGGTGATGGGGCGCCACATCTCAACCATTGAGTCCACCATAATAGAGCTTAGGTTTCTTTCTGGGTTTTGTATTTGCCGCTCAAAGTAAGCATTAAAAATATGAATCGCATCCGCGACAGAAATACCGATTAAAATTACCGGCATAGCATTCGTAATCACATAGAAAGGCACGTCACTCGCAGCCATTAACCCTAAAGTCATCAATACCGAAGCAGCAATTACCACATTACCAAGAATAGCCGGGCTAAAACGTCTGAAGGCAATAAAAATGATGATCGTAATAATCAAACCTGCCAAGGGGTTCAGGCGCTGGGCATCACTATCAATATACTGTCCTAAAAAACCAACAACAGCCCCTTCACCAGCTATGTGAATGCGGTCGTCACCTTTCACAGGTGCTCTCGCGATAATCTCTTGTATGGACTCATAAGTAGCTTCTACTTGGTCTTCATTGTCTATTTCAGCAACGATTAATGTTGCCTTGCCATCGTTGGCAACTAAGCTTCCCTGATAAAGCGGAAAGTTTTGAATATCATTTTTCAGTTTCGCGATCTCTTCTTGCGTACTTGGCAAGTTATCGAAGAATGGCGTCACCTCCATACCATCCTCAGTTCCTGTGATATTATTTTCAGTTGCAAGACTCATCAAACGATCTGAATTAACATTCTCTAAATCTATTAACTCATCACTTAACCATTGCACTAAAGCTAGCGTATCGGCATTATAAATACCTTGATCACTCTCGTTCACAATCGCAATCACCATCGGGTCACTAAGACCAAACATCTCTTTTACTTTATTTTTGTATTGTAATGCGGGGTTATCCTCAGCTAAAAACGCATCACTACGTGTGTCTTTCGTCAGGGATGGTAAAAAGAATAATACGCTAGCCATTAATATCATCATGGCAATCACAACAAGCTTAGAATGATTGACTATCTGCCAAAAAAAACGTCGGGCGGTTTTATCCGCTCGACCTTCTGCTTCAAATGTTTGGTTCGAGTTTGTCATCGTTTTACCTACTATTAACATGTATATACATGTTTTTAATTAAAAAAATATCAGCTTTTAAGACTGACGATAGCATTGCTTAATGAATGCAGGAGAGCTGTATTCTTCTCGCCTAGTTTTTCCTTCACTTCAGTTTGTGCTTGTTGCCACTGTTTGTCTGCTTTCTCAAACATTTTATAACCATCTTGAGTCAGGGTTAGCACTTTTACTCGACGATCATCACCCTCTTTAGCAGATATAAATCCATCCCTAAGAAGCGGTTTAAGATTTCTTGAAAGCGTGGTTTGATCTAACACCAGCACTTCTTGAAGCTGTTTGTTAGTTGTTTGACCCAAAACGTTAGTTGCCCTTAATATCGTGAACTGAGTTCCTTTGATGCCACACGCCGAAAGATACTGGTCATAAATTTGACTCATCACACGATTAGCCTTCCTTAAATCTAAGGATATGCACGGGTCAAAATCATCAGGCATCGTTGGCAAGTCATTCATTGCTTAATATCACCTTATCGAGGTTGAAGTAATAAGCATATACTTGCATGCATATACATGCAAGTCAATGGATTTATACCTCATAAAAATGAATAGCCACAAAAAAACCTTGTGGCTAAAATCTAAAATAAACAAATATACATGATTTATTTAAGCGATAAGCGAAGCGTAAGCCGTTGTAAATGCAGGCTCTTGAAAAGCTTTAAGCCCAGTTTCTACGAAGGAAATTTGCACAGGATTTTGTTTTAATATTTCTTTCGCGTCGACCGGAGAAAGAATTTCAACCTCTAAATTTTCAATGAGCTGTATCGCTGCTTCAAGCTTGAAACCGACCGCACCACCAGAGAACTTCCCTTTCATATTGCGCTGTCGAATAATGACTTTATCTATTTTGTAGTCTTCAACCAATTTTGCAAAAGAAAACTGAAAACTGATTAATGCGGCTTGGGTATTGATATTTTCAATAGAAACACGTCGGACGCGACAATCTGGCAGGTCAAACAAACCCTCAGACATTGATAATAAACAAATATTTGCATCATTCCCTTTTAATTCAACACCACACACTCTCATTTTATTACTCTCTGGCCAATAAATACTTCATGAGAAGGCATTGTAATGCAAAACGAAGAACTAGTAACTCGCACTTTCAAGCAATAGAGGATTGAATGGCGCTATTTAGAGGTTATTACTAACCGATTACGACGTGGTAATTGTATTTTCAGCGCAAGTAACGACTCGGTTTCGCCCCTGATCTTTTGCAATATATAAAGCATCGTCAGCGCGTTTAAGTGGTTCTGCGAACGAGTCTTCTTTAGAGTTTAACTGCGCAACACCCACACTAACGGTAATTTTAAGGCCTGAAGGTTGCAAAGCTTCTATCGCTGCTCGTAGCTTCTCAGCTTTTAATTCTGCTTGGGCGACATTACAGTGGTCAAGCAGTAATACAAATTCTTCACCACCAAATCGAGCAAGTACGTCTTCTTTGCGTTTTTCGATAGAAAGGCATTCAGCCACCACCTTTAAAACATCATCGCCGACAGCATGACCGTGATTGTCATTGATTGCTTTAAAGTGGTCAATATCCATCATTAATACACTGAGCGCATAGTTATGTCGCTTCGACTTGGAAACTTTATGACTGGCAGCCGCTATTAAAAAATAGCGATTATATAGGCCCGTAAGCTGGTCATGCATAGCCATATCTTGCAATTTGTCATGTTGTAATTTAAGCGTAACATGCGTCTTAACACGCGCAGCTACAATCGCAGGACTAATCGGTTTTGTAATGTAATCAACAGCGCCTATTTCTAAGCCTTTCTCTTCTTCATGAATTTCATTCTTCGCCGTCACAAAAACAATAGGAATTGAGGCTGTCGTTATACTCGATTTCAAAATGGTGCAGACTTCATAACCGTCCATGTCGGGCATGTCGATGTCTAGCAAAATCAAATCAACTTCTAGCCCTGTCTGAATTAGTTCAATGCACTGCTTACCTGATGTCGCTACTTTTATCTGGTAACTATCTTTTAAACAAGCCGCTAATACCTGAATATTAACCGGTTCATCATCGACAATTAAAACAACTGGCTTTTCTTGCACCTACCCTTCCCCTTTATTATTTGGCGATATATCAAAACCAGATAACGATTCAATATCCCTAAGAATAGCCATTGCCGCTGAATTTTCAAATTGCTTAATTTTCTCAACAAAGCGATCAACTAAAACCTGAACCTCTTTTGATACATCCGCATGGCTAAGCACTATTAATTCAGTTGGGTCGATATAGTCATTTTTCTCGAGGCTTTTATACAAGGCCGACATTATTTGCATAAATTCAACCGCCTCAATTTTCACTTCACTCTGTATTGCACCTTCTTTACTTTGAATTTCGCTGTCGTCATTCTGTAAGTACTTATCGAAAATATTAATAAGCCCTCGAATCTGATCTTCAAAGTCAGAAATTTGAGACTTTAAAGCTGCGGCATCTTTATTTTTTGCCGCCAACTCTAGAGATTCAGAGGTATTTTGTAGCTTTAACCCGCCTAAATTGGCCGCAACGCCTTTGATACTATGAGCAACATGCGCCGCTTCTTGATAATCTTCTCCCGAAATGGCTGTTTTTAGCTCAGTTAACTGCTTTAACCCATCACGCGTAAAGATACCAACCAGCATTTTAAGTAGCGCTTCATTACCCCCAATACGAATCAAAGCGCCTTCTTTGTCCCAGGTCAAATCAAGAGCATTACTCTTATCATCATTATTTTCCTGTACTTCTGAATAAGCACTTCTCGACGCGTCATCTATATTTTGAGATAAAGCAGTTTGTAACTTCCCGCCTACAGAGAATTTTAAATATTGTTTTAAGGTTCTCAGAAGTTCCACTGGATTTATGGGCTTGCTTAAGTAATCATCCATGCCGGAAGCGATGCACTTATCTCTATCCCCCTGCATAGCATTTGCAGTCATAGCCACAATGGGTACCGTATTATATTGCTCACCCGCCTCTCCCGCGCGTATAGCTCGTGTCGCTTCATAGCCATCCATCTCAGGCATTTGACAGTCCATCAATACAAGTGAATAGGGTAATGTATTATGTGTACGCATCAGTGATTCAATAGCTTCTTTTCCATGGTTTGCTATATCCGCTTGTAAGCCAAAATCATTGAGAACACCCTGCGCGACCATTAGATTAATATGATTATCATCCACTAAAAGAATACGAATATCCTCCGCCCACAAAGTTAATTCAGCTCCCTTAGATAGCTTTTGTAGTCGTTCATGCGTGATCAACGGTGTTGCAGTTTGTAGCTTTTCCCCCTCTTTGGATACTATCGCTAGGGCATTAAATAAATCTGAAGTACTCGTTGGTTTAGAAAAATAAGCGCTAAAGCCTAAGTTTGTAAATTTTTCGGCATCGCCATGAGACGCCATAGACGTCATCATAATTAGCTTCATATTATTAAAGCGTTTGTCTGCTACAAGTAGCTTCCCCAAGGTCTCACCATCCATCTTAGGCATCTGCATATCAAGTAAAGCCACATCAAAAAAGTTTTCATTATTTTGCTGACTAATCATTTCATCACAAACAGATAGCGCTTGTTCTCCGTCACTTGCTTCCGTAACGGTTACACCCCAAATTTCTAGCTGGCCTCTCAACACCTCTCGATTAGTCGCGTTATCATCAACAATCAAAATATTTAATTTATCAATTTCTATTTGAGGAACAACCTGCTCGGATTGATCACTTTTCTCCAATAAAACCATAATTTCAAAAGTACTACCTTCACCCTCTACACTATCTACGGTGATGAAGCCATCCATTAACTCACAAAGCCTTTTAACAATAGTGAGTCCCAAGCCCGTGCCACCATATTCGCGAGTGGTTGAGGTATCGACTTGGCTAAAAGAATCAAATAACAACGCCTGCTTAACCTCTGGTATACCAATACCGGTATCTGTCACTGTCAAATTCAACCGAACGCCTAAGTTACTCATTTCTTCGACATGCGCTCGAATGACAATTTCACCTTGAGCCGTAAATTTAATCGCATTGCCTACAAGGTTAGTCAGTATCTGCCTTAAGCGACTTGGATCACCTCGAACCATAGATTCTTCAATGTTATTTGTATCCAGAACTAACTCTAACCCTTTTGCTTGTGCGGTATAGGCCATCGCTTCAGTAAATTCAGATAGCATTGAGTGAAGGTTAAAATCGATCACCTCCAATTCAAGCTTATTTGCCTCAATTTTGGAAAAGTCCAAAATATCATTAATCAAAGAGAGTAAAGATTGACCACTAGATTGTGCCACGTTTACACGCTGGAGCTGCTCTGATGTTAATGTAGATTGTTTTAATAAACCTAACATTCCGAGTACTCCATTCATAGGGGTGCGTATTTCATGGCTCATGCTGGCCAGAAAGTCACTCTTTGCAACGGCAGCTTCTTCTGCACTATTTTTTGCCGCGACCAGCGTTTGCTCTGCCTCTTTACGCATACTAATATCAACACTTGTGCCAATCATTCTCAATGGCTGACCATCTTCATTCCACTCAACCACTTTTCCAGTATCCAACACCCAAACCCAATAACCATCTTTATGCTTCAATCTTAGTTCAAATGAATAACTATCTGTATCTCCATGCCAATGCTGCTCTAACAAATGTCGAGATAATACTAAATCATTTGGTTTAATCAGCTTTCGCCAAGATTCGATATCACAATTCCCAAACTCTCTCAGGCTGTAGCCTACCAGCTGAACCCAGCGTGCATTAAACCTTACTTTTCCAGATTGAACCTGCCAATCCCAGACACCTGCGTCCGTTGCATCTATCACTAAATTCAGGCGTTTTTGACTTTCTTTCAGCGCTTGCTCTATTTGCTTACTTTTAGAAATATCAGTACGAATAGACATATAACTTGTTGGCTTCCCAATCGAATCCAGAAATGGCACGATCGTATTATTCACCCAATAAATTTGCCCATCTTTCGACTTATTACATACAATGCCATGCCAGGCACGCCCCTCTGAAATCGTTTTCCACAACGTTTCATAAAATGCAGGAGGATGAAATCCAGATTTAAGTATTCGATGGTTCTGCCCTAAAAGTTCCTCTCGGCTATACCCGCTAATGTTACAAAACTTATCATTTACCGAGGTAATCATGCCGGCCACATCAGTCATTGAAACCACCGCATGCTGATCTATCGCCGCTCGCTGCGTTTCAAGTAACTCTAATGTCGCTTGTGCTTCATTCGTACGCTCATGTAAAGCTGCTTCGTGAATGGTACGCACATCCAACATATGATTGAACGCTCGCCCCATATGCGCAAGCTCTTCATAATCTGAGATTTCAAGTTTTTGAGCAACATCACCATCAGCAGCTCTTCGACTTGCATCAGCTAGGGCAATAATTGGCCTTGATATACGTCGAGATAATATGTAAGCAACAAAAATAACGGCTAATGCTGTAATCACCAGTAGAATTACGCTAATTCTGGTCAAATCATTTTTAAATGAAAATGCCACTTGTCGCTCTTCTTCCGTCACCAATGTCCATCTAACGTTTTGAATATTGATGGTTTTAAATGTACCTAGAACTTTCTTCCCAATTGGATTTATGTAGGATGTTACGCTCTTAACGGCATCAACCGGGTTTGTCTGGTTATCAAACACTTTATTTGTTAACGCAATACCCCAATTGCCACTTACGGGCGTGAGCAAGTAATTATTTTGATTAATAAGGTATTGATAAGTATGATTTTTATGTGATTCAGATTCTAGTAAAGAGACAATTCGATCAAGACTCAACTGTACCACAATAGCTCCAACATTGGCCCCCGTCTGGCTGATAACGGGAGCGCTGATAAAAGCAGAAGGTTCGTTTTTATCCAATCCTAAACGCCCCAAATTAGAAAATTTACGCTGTCCCTTTTTCAGGGTTTGCTCTAAGGCTATAGAAAACAAAGTCCCCACTAAAGCACCGTCACCCACTAAAGCATTCGTACCCAGGTCATTATTATTTTCTACGGTGTAAAGTATATTTCCTGAGGGATCGATTAATAATATGTTTTGTATGTAATCGTAATGATCGTATATGGCGACTAAATCATCTTGAAACGCCTCCACTCGATCGCCCCATTCATGGCTTTGAGTGTATTCTTTTAAAGATAAGCCACTTAATTTAAGCCCATCGCTTAAGCTACTTAAGAGCTCAGAGCTAAGCCGGGACTTTGCATAACGGCTTAAATCTATAAAGCGGTCTTCATACCAAGTTTCAACCAGCTCGACTTTTAAGTTAGCATTGCCTTCCAAGCGGCTAATGACAAGTTCGCTCAGATTTTTTTCAGCCTGCTGAAAACCAACCCAAGAAACAATACTCGTAGGAAGGAGCGATAGGATTAGAAACCAAAACAATAGGCCACGCCTTAAACTGCGGCTTTTTTCCACAGTCAATTCAGGTGAAAAAGTTTTCATCCAATAACCATCAATGTTCCACTAGGAAAATTAGCGGGTATATAGAGGTATGATAATTTAGTACATTTCGACATGTTACGCGTATTCCAGAAAATGAAGGTGCCTAACAAGCATAGTATATATTTGACACTTTATACCGCTCAAATAGGCTTATAAACAATTGAAACTACCGCTTCCAAAAGACATTTACAATCGCGCCTAAAAGAATCAATCCACCACCTAAAAGGACCCATAAATCGGGTATTTCACCAAATATAATCCAACCCAATAACACCGCAAATACAACCTGTAAATAAGAAAAGGCAGTTGCTTTACTCGCAGTTTCTGTTTTCATTGCTTTGGTTAAACCAATTTGGCCAATTTGAGTAAAAATACCGACCAACAAAAGCGTTAGCCACGCCCAACCTGATGGCATGACAAAATCACTCCCCAGTAAACCAAGCGATATAGGTAATGCCACCATAGGAAAGTAAAAAATAATAACCGACGCATCTTCGGTCTCATTTAATTTCCTAACTAAAACATAAGCAACCGCACTACCGAAAGCCCCTAGTACCGCCGCACCAATTGCTAGCAATGAAAAGTTGCTTTGACTCATTCCAAAAATAATTTCGGGACGAGCAACCAGCAATAAACCGATAAAGCTAAACACCACACTCAACAACGTAGACGCTTGAATGCGCTCTTTTAAGAAGATTAAAGCCAACACAGCGGTAAACATTGGATGTAAGTATTGTAAAACGGTTGCTTCTGCTAAAGGCAGGTGAGTAATAGCGTAGTAAACACACATCAACGCTAAAGCCCCAACCATTCCACGCGAAAGCAGCAAGTGCTTTTTATGCCCCAATAACGAAATACCTTTTCGCTTCACATCCACATAACTTAAAAACAATGAGACCAGCGCACGAGCGGCCACAATTTCTAAAACAGGAATTCCCTGCCCGCTCGCAAACTTCACACAAACAGCCATGAGCGAAAAGCCAAATGCACTTAAAATCATGTAACGCATTCCTAATGAAAACGTTGCATTAGCCCATTGTGTTAAAGTCATTACATTCAGGATTTTCAAAACCTAGATAACCTTTTTAAGAATTTATATAGACAATAAGCTATATTTATCACTATCCAGCGCATTCTATGCCAATCATAGGGATATTACTGCTGTCGTGACTATTAAAAGGTGAGTTATAAATTGTTATCTAGCGTTTTATTATTTTTTTACTCTAATTGGCTCAACGTTATCGCCATAATTTGGTTCTTATTTTGCTTTAATGGCTACATGTATTACGCGAAAAAACATAGCTATGACCACCCCTGTTTAGCATCACTACTACATAAATACCGTCATCAGTGGATGTTACGTATGCTCACTAGAGAAATGCGAATTGCTGATAATGCAGCCATTGCAAACCTGGAAAAGAGTGTCGCTTTTTTTGCTTCCACAACCATGCTAATTTTAGCTGGTTTAATGACCATATTAGGATCGACAGAAAAAGCAATTGGACTCATGGAGGGCTTTCCCTTTTCAATGCCCGCAAGCCGCACTGAATGGGAAGTCAAAATTGTTGCACTCATTATTGTGTTTGTTTATGCTTTTTTTAAGTTCACATGGAGCTTAAGACAATATGGTTTTGTAACGATTATGGTTGGCGCTGCACCCGTTGAAAGCGAGTTAGGCGCTGAAAAAGAATTAGATCAGAAACTAAATGAAAAAAGAGAAGCGCTCGCAAAACGTATTGCATCAATGATTTCGATGGCGGCTAACAACTTTAATATTGGTCTTCGTACCTATTATTATTCTATCGCCATATTAACGTGGTTTATTAACCCTTGGTTTTTTATCGTTAGTACAGCAGGAATTGTAGTTATTCTTTACCGAAGGGAGTTTAAGTCATCCACGCTTAAAATATTAATGATGGATGACTTGAGCGTACCTAAATCTAAAAAGTAATGATCACAAACTAGAAACCAAAACCAAGAGATACATAAGAAGTGTCTTCTGAGTTTTGCATAATGATTTGCACAACCCAAATCCTTAAACCTAACTCAACACTTAAACCGCCAAGGCCACTATCATGCTTCCTAGGATTACCTGAGTCTAAAAAATTATACGATAACCCCATATCAACACCAAAAAATGAAGAGGCACTGGTATACGCTAGGTTGACCTTTTCCCCATCTTTACCGACTCCGATACGTGCGGTAGGACCTTCAAAACCAGCACCTTGCCGTTTAAAGTAAGAAACACCAAAATAATGTGTATTTCCGATAAGGTTATCATCTGAGACATAGGTGTAACGAGGCGTCCAACCCTCCACTTCAAATTCAGCAAAAGCATTAAAAGAGCAAAGTGTAAAAAGAGCAAATATCAATATTTTTTTCATAAGCCTGATGCGTAATTCCATGTAAGCGACTACTAAAAGTTTCACGTGTAAACAGGTTTGGAAGCCTACTATATTGCACAAGTTGAAACTAAGAACCATGCCTCCTATTTTCATCAAAGTTCACTAAAACACTAAAAGAGTGCTTTTAATTTCACACAAACAGGTAACGACCACCACTTGCCATAGCAATCACAAACAATCCAAGTAACAAATTAACGCCTATGATAATGCGTATTTTATTGAGTGTAGTACCCGCCTCGGCCCATGATTCCGCCACGACAAATAACTTCAATTTACCAAATAATGCAAAATATACATGTAGATACAAGCCGATCATTAAATAACCAAGCCCCATCATAATATGTACATGCTTCCCCACACCGCCCATGCCGCCAAACATTGAAATCATGCCATGACCAGATAATATGATTACCAACACAGACAACCACACCCATGGGAAAAACCGTTTAAACACACTACACCAAAGAGGTAAGCGTACATTAGGTTCCAATAATGTAGCGGCAACAGGTCGTAAACAAACATATGCGAAAAACATTCCCCCAACCCAAATCACTGCCGAAATTAAATGTAGTATCAGTAATAATGCAGTCATAAAGTCATCTCTATCAATATAAGCAAAAAGTAGTTCGAAAATTAAGGTTCTTACATTAGCATAGATATATAACGAAGAAAGGAAATATAGCGTGAGGCGGGCCGCATAAAATTCAGACAAAAAAAATCCCAGCTATAAGCTGGGAAAACAAGAGTACACATGAAAAAAGTTAATTTGAACAAGTCGGGCCTGAATCGGCGTGCTCAAATTCAATAATGTAATATTAGTACTGAAGGAGAGATAAGTCTGTTGGTAAACAATTGCAAAATGTAATTTTTTATTTCAGAAACACCGTTCAGTGCTCTTTTATACACTTAACAACTATGTCATTACCGACCCTTTAAGGTTTTAACGACTTCCGTCACCCATAGATCAGCTTCCTTATAGGTATGTAAAATCGCTTCAGGCACTTCCTGTATTTTTTGAGGTGCTTGGCTAGCCGTATATTCAAGATCACAAACGACGCCTAATATAGGCCCTAAGTCCCCCTCACCGTGCAAAACAGCATGATTCACTGAATCAGATAAATTTACTTGCGCAATAAAGTCACGAGCAGAAACCTTCAACAGAATATCTACCCCCGACACTAAACCGACTAGAAATGCAGAGGAAGCATAGTCAACTAAACCTTTATTTGCTCGACATAATAATTCACATGTTTTAGCTCTTAATAAAACTAGTCGGCAAGCTTCAATATGTACGTTGCCATTGGATAAGAACGCGATCATCATCGCCCACTGCCTTAGCATATCGACCCCTAAATAAATCAAAGCAGCTTGAAGATCTTCTACAGGTTTTGGCAATGAAAACAATGAGCTATTAATAATTTTTAGCATTTGCACTGTCAATTTAGGATCTTGACTCACTAACGCGGCAATCTGCTGAATCGTAATACCTGGCCGATCCAGTTCTTTTAACAGTTTAATTGTGACCGCGGTACCTGGACGTATCGAGGAACCCATTACGGACCTAGGTTTCGCTAAAAAATAACCTTGAACAAGATCAAAACCGACTTCTTTACATAAATCGAATGCGTCTTCATCCTCAACACGTTTAGCGACCCATTTACACTCATGCCGATTAATTTTTCGCATTGCCTCTCGTAATACAGCACCATCCAATAACAGTACATCAATTTTGACATAATCCATTACAACGATTAACTCGTCCCACTTTCCCTTAAAATCGTAACAATCAAGCGCAAACGTAAACCCAAGTTTCTTCCATGCTTTGACTGACTCAATTAATTCTTCAGAAGGTTCTACGCCTTCAGTCAATTCAATGACGACACTTTTAGGGGAAACAGGCAGTGAATCGAATTCCAAGATAAATTGACTATCTACATTCACAAAAACAGGCAACTGATTTTTATCAGACTCTTCAGAAACACCAGCACAATAATTGAGCAATACTTGACTCGTTGCTATATCCCCTCCAACATCTTCTGCCGACGACCCCATTGGCGTACGAAACAACAATTCATAGGCATAACAATTTTTTTTGATATCATAAATAGCTTGTTTTGCTAAAAGTATGTATTTCGGAACCAACATAGACTGTGACCTTAACCTGCCTTTAAAAACGTAAACATTATGAACTAGTGTCAAGCTTAGACGCCCAAGCAAGCAAAATCCATTCAAACTATGTATGACAATGGTATCAAACTTATGGTTTTATCTTATTTTTTAATAAATAAGATAAAACTAGATTTTTACTCATATACAACCATAATGAAGTCATCGCTGTTCGTTTGACCATCTGGAAACAGCGAAAAAAAAAGCTAAATATTCATGAAAATACAAAACATCTTCAAGCTACTAAAGCGGTTAACGAAACACACTAGTGTTAAAGAGCTGGTAAACGAATTAACTGAGCTGCTGATTGAAAATTTCTCAGGAGTACAACTCACTGTTTACGAAATTCAGGCATCCCGTTCAGATGCTGATAAAACACAACGTTTAATATGCTTTGATTGCTTAAACCCTGATGATACGATTTTATTAAGCAGCGATGAGAACCTTTATAAGGCCTATTCCAGCGCGCAGGAAGTAAACGGATGCTATGAATTTAAAAAACAAACAATCATTTTTCCTGTTGTTCTCTACGATAAGTCGATCTCACACCTAATTACGATTAAACATTCATACCCGGAAGGAAATGGTGCAGATTTACTCATTGGCTTAATGCAAATTTTTACTGATATCTTTCGAAGCATACATGAAAAAGGCTACGACCCACTTACTCGCATTTTAAACCGCCAAGCCTTTGACCAAGTAGCAACAGACTTATCATATACCGAAATACCAAGTACGGGCACCGATAGATCCTTCAAAGCGATTGCTATTTTAGATATTGATAAGTTCAAATTAATTAATGACAATTACGGTCATGCAATTGGTGATGAAACCCTCGTATTATTTGCACAAACCATTCGCTCAGTTCTTCGACAAGACGACTTATTTTTCCGCTACGGCGGCGAGGAATTTGTTGTTTTAATCAAACAAGCTCATGCCGAACAAGCACTTCCAGCACTTGAACGCTGTCGTGAAGCCGTTGAAGCGCGCCGCTTCCCCCAAGTTGGACAAGTCACCGTAAGCATTGGCTATGCGGAACTAACCCCTAAATCGCAACTCGCCAGCGTACTTTCAAAGGCTGACAAAGCCTTATACCACATCAAAAACAACGGCCGAAACCAAGTTAAGTCTTATGAACACTTATTAAAAGAAGGCCTACTTGAAGAGGTAAAAGACATTGAAGGCTCCGCCGATTTCTGGGATTAACATGCTAAGACCTTACTCACTGATTAATTCTCACGGCAAACCTCATTTTGGTCACTTTGCACACCCCGTTAACGAAGTTAATGTCCAAGACTGTGATTATCGCACCCCGATGAACTCGCCGGCAGGCAAATGGAAAAAACATTTTCATTTCAAACGCTTTCAGTATTTTGGCGGCATTAGCGATGACCTGATTTTTGGCTGTGCTTTAGCAGACCTTCGCTATATCGGCGCTGTTTTTATTTATGTGTACCGCTTATCTGACGGTCAAATGAAAACATGGCAATTTAAAAAACCACTGTCGCTTGGCTTAGACCTCACTAATCGCCCCGACAATGGCGTAAGCACATTTAAATCTGGCAAACGTAAAATTCAAATGCATTACCAACTAAATTCGCAAGGAGAACGCCGAAAAATATTAGATGTTGATTTTGGTTCTGAATTAAAAATTCAAGCAAAAATGGTCGAAAGCAGCGATTTCCAAACTATGACACTTTGTACACCAACGGCTGTCAATGGCTGGGTTTATGCTCAAAAAACAGCCGCACTCAGTGTATTGGGTGAAGTTGAGTGTGAGTTAGGCAAGTTCAACCTTCAAGAGTCAAACTGCTATGGCCATCATGATTTTTCGGCCGGTTATATGCGCAGAGAAACATTTTGGAACTGGGCATGTTTCTCAGGTACCGGTTCACCCGTTAAAGAAAAACATAAAGCTCAACCATTAGGCTTAAATGTATCCTGGGGCGTTAACGAAACGGGGTTTTCTGAAAACTGCTTCTGGGTAGGTAAACAGTTACATATACTTCCCCAAGTACAATTTAAATTCAATCGAGATGATGAGCATTCCAGCTGGCGAGTTTCTAGCCAAAACCAACAAATTGATCTGCGCTTTAAACCTGAAGGCATGCATAAAGAACGATTAAATGCAGGCATTATGGCCACAAATTTCAAACAGATATTTGGCCGTTTTAATGGTCACTTAATCACAGAAGATGGCCAGCGCTTTGAAATTGAAGACCAATATGGTTTTGTTGAAGATCAATATTCAAAGTGGTGATAATTCACCTTACCACCTTTGAATAGGCCTGCGATTATTGTCGCTATTGCTTTATCAATATGACAAAAACAACGGAAAACTCACTACTTAGAGCGCCAAATACTCGCACCCAACCACACCATCCTAAGTTTCTTCTTCATCAATTCCACAAATTCATATTGCTGATTTGCGCTTGAATCATTCAAATCTAAAACATCGATGGTTGCATCAAATACGGTAGAAACAATTAATTGAGACATCATATCTCGATCTGAACCCGTCATATCAGATAAGAAAGGCACCGAACGTATATCTGATGAAAGCTCATTTTCAAAGTACTTCAATTCATTCCGAATAGCTTGTCTTAGTACGGGTGTTCCCCCTGTCCGACACTGAGACATAAAATAGAAGTGACTTTTATGCTGACAAACAAAATCGATATAAACCTCTATAGAACTGTGAAGTTGACCTTTTTTATAGCCGTCCTCTTGGCGCGCTGCACGCATCATTTTTCGTAGCACTAAACCCAAATCATCTACCACATTAAGGCCGAGTTCTTCCATATCGGTAAAGTGGCGATAAAAAGAAGTAGGCACAAGCCCTGCATTTTTAGCTACCTCTCGTAAGCTAATGCTAGCAAAGTTATTGCCCGCACCGACAATACTTAATGCGGCATCAATCAACGACTGCCTGGTCAGACTCTTTTTTTCTTCACGACTTAATATAGTTTTCATTTTCGCACTTAATTCCGCTTTCATATCAGGCCTACAATCTTCACACGCTCAGTGTTCACTTGTACACCATTAATTCTTATAAATGATCAATACCCCCGTATCATATACTTAATAGGCGTTTCATTAAAGCTTATCGACAATCATTCTCGGAGTACAGTTGTTGACTATGTTTATTTTTTACTCTAAATTGGCACCCACTTTGTTCAAAAGCACTTACTATGGAGCTACGTATGACTCAAGAAATAAATAGCCAAAAGCTAGCTCACCAACTTCTCGAGCTGCATTTACAACATGAACTCGCCGCATTTAGCCCTGACAAACTAATAGATTGGGCTCGTAATGAATCAGCTTCTTTGTTTGAGTGGCTACAAACAACTCAGCTCACTCAATTCGTTACTGCTGAACAAATCAAAACAGTCATCAAGACCAATGTCGTTGAAGATGATGTGCCTGGCGCGATTGCTGAAATTGCTGGAGAAGCTGCCACCCGCTTATTCACGTCAGCCAAACACAAAAAAACTGCGCTTAAAGATATTTTTAGTCGTGCAGAATACGAAAGTTTTGTTGATAAACTTATTGAATTAGAGGAACAACGCAAACAAGGCCTTAATAAAGTAATTGATTTACCGCTATACGGAGACTTAATTTCCGGCGTCGTTTACCAAGCTATTACCCGTTATATTTATGAGAGCAACATCCTCAGTAAAAAAGTGCCGGGCGTTTCATCTATGCTCAAAATGAGCAAAAGTGTACTCAGCAGAGCCGCTCCAAAATTAGGCAGTGGCATTGAAGATAGTGTAAAAAGCTATATTACGGATAGCTTGGAATTCATACTGGATGAAAGTAAATCATTCTTGAATGAGAAAGTCACTGACGAGCAACTTAAAGCATCTGCTATGGATCTTTGGGATATGCTTGAAGATAAAACTTTAGGTGATTTTCAACAAGGGATGGACAGTCTGGATCTTACTGAGTTTGTGGTATTAGGTTATGAATTTTGGCGTCACTTCAGAAAGTCAGACTATTTCAAGCACGCATATGAAACCATTGTTGATTATTTCTTCGAAAAATATGGCGCAGTTGAATTTGAAATTTTGCTTGAAGACTTTATGATTACCCCAGAACGAGCAATGAAAGAAGTGGAGCTGTTTGCACCTCTAGTTTTAAACACCTTAATTGATAGCGGCCAACTCGAAGGCTTAATTAAGCGACGACTCGCAGCCTTTTATGATTCTGAAGCGGTTCTGACATGTATTAATAGCAACTAATTGCTTTACAGGGTGCGCTTCACGCACCCTGTAAATTAAATTATCTAAAAAATTCCCTTCAGACTTTAGAGTTATAGGCTTTCTTCTATAAAGCCTTAGCCGCATTTCAACGCCTCTTTTTTTCACCGCTTAGCTTACGCACTAAGACATAAAATACTGGGGTGAGCATCAAACCAAAGAAAGTCACACCAATCATGCCAGAAAAAACAGCGACCCCCATCGCATGACGCATTTCTGCTCCAGCACCAGAAGAAAATACCAAAGGTACAACCCCCATAATAAACGCTAAAGAGGTCATTAATATGGGTCTCAATCGCAAACGACTAGCCTCAAACACGGCCTCTTTTACTGACAAGCCTTGATCTTCCTTTTCTTTGGCAAATTCAACAATCAAAATTGCATTTTTGGTGGCGAGGCCTACGAGCACAATCAAGCCTATTTGTGTGAAGATATTATTATCACCTCCATCCCATATGACACCAGTCATTGCTGATAGTAATGTCATCGGTACAATTAGGATGATCGCCATCGGTAAGCTCCAGCTTTCATACTGAGCCGCTAAAACCAAGAACACTAATAAAACGACTAACGGAAAAACATATAAGGCAGTATTTCCAGCTAGAATTTGCTGATACGTTAAATCTGTCCACTCATACGCCATCCCTTCAGGTAGGTTTTCATCTAATAACTTACTCATAGCTGCTTGCGCTTGGCCAGAACTTACTCCGGCTGGCGACGCGTTAATATCTGCAGCGGGAAAGCCATTGTAATGCATAACCCTATCAGGGCCCGCTGAGTGACTAACCGTAATAAATGACCCCAAAGGCACCATATCACCATTTTTATTTCGCACTTTTAACTTTGAAATTTGAGTTTCATCTACCCTAAACTGCTGATCTGCTTGTACATTCACTTGGTAGGTCCGACCAAACAAGTTCAAGTCGTTCACATAAACAGACCCCATATAAACCTGTAATGTTTCAAAAATCTCATTAATTGGTACACCATGTACTTTTGCTTTCTCTCGGTCAACCTCTACATGGAGCTGCGGCACATTCACTTGAAAGCTTGAAAAAATACCCGTCAAACCCGGCGTTCCCCAAGCCTTATTTACGATCTTCTGCGTTTCAGCATAAAGGGCGTCATACCCATGATTGGCACGATCTTCTATCTGTAACTTAAAGCCACCCGTTGTCCCTAAACCCAATACCGGTGGAGGTGGAATCACTAAAACAAAAGCGTCTTGAATCACACCAAACTTTTGATTCAATTGCATTGAGATCGCATTAGCCGAGGCACTTTCGCCCTGCCGTTCTGAAAAAGGTTTCAAGGTTACAAAAACCACACCAGAATTGGAGCTATTGGTAAAGCCATTAATTGATAATCCGGGAAAGGCAACTGAAGATTCAACGCCAGGGTGCTCAAGCGCCAGTGCAGACATTTCACGAATTACTTTTTCAGTACGATCCAGATTAGCCGCATCAGGTAATTGCGCAAAAGCAATCAAGTACATTTTATCTTGAGGCGGTACAAAACCCGTTGGTGTACTTTGAAACAGATCATACGTTAAGGCCATCAGCCCAGCGTAAAGAATTAAGACAAGCCCAGAACCCCTCACTACCCGCTTTAAACTACCAGTATAAAACTTTGTTAAGCCGCCAAAGAAATAATTAAACGGTTTAAAGATTACCTTGCCGAAAAGCCCGTCCATTATTCGACTCAATAGATCTTTTTTCCCATCATGTGGTTTCAGCAACGCCGCCGCTAATGCAGGGCTTAAAGTAAGGGAATTAAAGGTCGATATAATCGTAGAAATCGCAATCGTTAACGCAAACTGTTTGTAAAACTGGCCGGTCAAACCCGAAATAAATGCCGTCGGAATAAACACCGCACTCAACACTAATGACGTTGCAATAATCGGCCCGGTTACTTCTTTCATTGCTTGCTCTGTCGCTTCGACAGAAGACTTTCCTAAAGCGATATTACGCTCAACATTCTCGACCACAACAATCGCATCATCCACCACGATGCCTATGGCTAAGACTAAGCCAAACAAAGAAAGCGCATTCAACGAAAAACCAAACAAATGCATGACAGCAAAAGTGCCGACCAATGATACCGGCACAGCCACAAGCGGAATAATCGATGCGCGCCATGTTTGTAAAAACACGACGACAACAACCACTACTAACATAATGGCTTCCAGCAAAGTAAAAAGGACAGACTTAATCGAATCTCTTACAAAGACCGTTGGATCATAAACAATTTCATACTCAACACCATCTGGAAAACCAACTTTCAATTCTTCCATCTTGGCACGCACAGAGTCTGAAAGCTCAATAGCATTCGAGCCTGAGCGCTGAAATACAGGGATCGCAGCCGCAGGCTGATTATTGAGCAAGGAACGCAAAGCATAAGAGTTAGAACCTAGTTCGATTCTCGCGACATCTTTCAGTTTAGTAATGGCCCCACTATCACCAACACGAACCACAATATCTTCAAATTCTTCAATCGATTCCAAACGACCTTTCACATTAATGAGTAGCTGAAAAGGGTTTTCACTGGCATTTGGGGGCGCTCCAATCGAGCCAGCCGCAGCTTGCCTATTTTGTTCTCGAATAGCGCCAATAACTTCTTGAGTTGATAAATTCAAGGCGGCTATTTTTTCAGGATTTAGCCAAACGCGTACTGCGAACTCCCCTGCACCAAACACGCTAACACTGCCCACGCCTTCAATTCTGGCGAGCTCATCTTTCACATTCAAGGTCGCATAATTTGACAGATAGAGCATATCGTAGCGCTCATCGGGCGATAATAAATGAACGACCATCGTTAGATCAGGCGAAGATTTTTCAGTTGTTACGCCTTGTCGCTGCACTTCCTCGGGCAACCTTGGTAAGGCGCGACTCACACGATTCTGCACCTCGACCTGAGCGTCATTAATATTGGTTCCCAGTGCGAAAGTAACTGTAATACCCAACCGACCATCGGCCGTTGACTGTGATGATAAATACAGCATATTTTCAACACCGTTAATCGCTTGCTCCAAGGGAGCAGCAACGGTATCGGCAATTACTTCAGGATTAGCACCGGGATAAACGGCACTCACTACCACTGTTGGCGGTACAACTTCTGGGTATTCCGTAATAGGCAGTTCAAAAACAGCAATTGCACCGGCCAGAAAGATCATCATTGAAAGCACGCCCGCAAAGATCGGGCGATGAATAAAAAACTGTGAAATGTTCATAATATAGTCCTATTTCACTGTTGTGATGGAAGTGAATCCATCTTCTCTAATACCGACTTAGATACCATCTCAATTGCTTCTGGCGCAACATTAGCGCCAGGCCTTGCTCGCTGTAGGCCTTTAACAATAATGACATCATCTTTTGACAATCCCGACTTGATCACTCGTAAAACGCCCATACGCCTACCAAGCTCAATAGCACGATATTCTGCCTTATTGTCAGCCCCAACTTTCAGAACAAATTTATGATTAAGGTCAGTCCCAATTGCTTTTTCATCAATTAAAATACTTGTATGGAGTTTGCTCACTTGCATTTTTAAACGAACAAACATGCCCGGCGTGAATAAACCCTCTTTATTTTCAAATACAGCTCTCAATCTAATCGTACCGCTTGTGGTATCAATTTGGTTATCAACAAAATCGATCTTACCTTGGTAGCCATATTTTCCACCATCAGCAAGATTCATTAATACAGGTTTATCATTAATCGCACGCCCCTTGGACCTAGACAGTGCTGAAACACGCATATAAGCATGTTCATCTACATCAAAATAAGCATACATTTTATGGGTAGAAACCAATGTCGTTAAAATACTGTCTCCCTGAGAGACATAGTTTCCTTCCGTAATATTTGCTTTGGACACTCGACCTGAAATTGGTGCTTTTACGTTGGTATAACTTAAATTCAGTTTTGCATTACGTAGCGCTGCTTTTACACTATCGGCATCCGCTCCCGCTTTTGTTAATTGCGTATTTCGATTATCTAATAGCTCTTGAGAGATAGCATTTGTTTGCTTCAAACTTGAGGCACGACCTAAATCCCGCTTCGCTAAATCGATTTGCGCCTGAGCACTGCTTAGCTCAGCTTGAAGCCGACTCACTTCGGAACGAAATGGCTGGGCATCAATTTTAAACAATAACTGCCCCTTTTTTACCAATGCGCCTTCTTTAAACTCGACCGACTCGATATAACCTGAAACGCGCGGCCTCAATTCTACATTTTTCACAGCTTCCAAACGCCCTGTAAATTCATCCCATTCACTAATTTCTTTTTCAATCACTTGAGCGACACTCACCGCAGGTGGCGGCATTGTCATGGGTGCAGCAGGAGCCGAAGACTCTCCGCTACAGGCCGAAAGCAATAACATACTTACCATGCTACAAAGATAGACACAGGCCTTGATCATCTTATTCATTCCCCACTCCTACTCATTCTTTAAATCCAATGATATTATCGTGCCGAGACCATACGTTCTGAAATCAAGAACACTTAAATCAATGGCCACATATTTTGACAGCCGACAACTTTAAGTTTTTAAAGGCTTCGACACCAGTTTTTTACACAAATAGACCGAGAAACAGAATTCGGCCAATAGGATAATCCAAGCAATCACATTTCTATTTAAGGTAAATTTGAGAAAATGACCCAGCAGCCCGAACATAATAATCAAGCACTTGCTATGCCAGATGAGCCACAGCAAGAATTTCTTGATATTGTTTACCAAGACGAACACTTAGTTGCCATTCAAAAACCTGCAGGCCTATTAGTACATAAAAGCCCCATTGATCGACATGAAAAGCGCTATGCGATGAAAATTCTACGTAATCAAATTGGTCAATGGGTATATCCGGTTCACCGCTTAGACAAGCCTACATCAGGCTTACTGCTATTTACTTTAGATAAAGACACCGCTAGACATGTCAGCCAACAATTTGAACAACAATTAATTTCAAAGGAATACCTCGCTGTAGTACGTGGCTTTACACAACCGGAAGGCATCATTGACTACCCCCTTAATGAAATTGCTGTGTTTAAACATCTTGAAAAAAATGTCGAACAGAAAGAAGCTAAAGCATCTATTACTCATTATCAAACGCTCAAACAATATATATTGCCTTATTCAGACGGACATTTTGAAAGCTGCCGCTACTCTCTGGTTAAACTATTCCCCAAAACAGGAAGAAAGCATCAAATTAGGAGGCACCTAAAACATATTAGCCACCCTATTGTAGGTGATGTAAAACATGGTAGAGGTGAACATAACAAATTATTTAAAAATCATATGGACAGCCACCGCCTATTACTCGCTGCCCAAACAATGACACTAACCCACCCTATTACGAATGAGCTTTTACATATAGAGTGCCCTTTAGAAGACAATTTACGCCAACTGCTAGACCGTTTAGAACCTTTTCAAACTGAATTTACTAACTAAGAGCCTTCTATGACCTCAACTTCTACTCGCACACTTTCACCTATTGAGATTGACCAACAGCACATCTGGCATCCCTATAGTGCGATCGGCTCTGGCCAAGAAATTTTTCACGTTGAATCAGCAAATGGCTGCGTACTTAAGCTGAAGGATGGTCGTGAATTAGTCGATGGTACCGCTTCTTGGTGGAGCGCCATTCATGGCTATAACAACCCTCAGCTGAATACTGCATTAGAAAATCAATTAGGTAAAATGTCACATGTCATGTTTGGTGGTTTAACCCATGACCCTGCAATTGAACTAGCGGCTAAATTAGTCGAAATAACACCTCCACCACTAGAAACAGTGTTTTTCTCCGATTCCGGCTCAGTTTCTGTCGAAGTCGCCATGAAGATGGCAATCCAGTACTGGGCCAGCAAGCAGCAGACTAGCAAACAACGCTTTATCTCTGCTCGTAATGGTTACCATGGCGATACGTTTGGTGCGATGTCTGTCTGTGACCCCGTTACAGGCATGCACTCTTTATTTTCTGATACCCTGGCACAGCAATATTTTATTCCCGCGCCGTTGACCCCTTTTGGCGAACAGTGTGATGAATCTGAATTAGCCGAACTAAAATATACACTCGAACAGCACCACCAAAGCATTGCAGCCATCATCATCGAACCAATTGTTCAAGGCGCTGGCGGCATGCGTTTTTATGCTGCCAACTATCTTGAAAAAGCACGTTTGCTCGCTGATGAGTTCGGGGTGCTACTCATTTTTGACGAGATAGCGACAGGGTTTGGCAGAACAGGTAAGTTATTTGCGTGTGAGCACACTACCATCACACCCGACATTATGTGCATTGGCAAAGCGATCACAGGCGGCTACATGACGTTAGCTGCAACACTCACAACCCGAAAGATTAGCGAAACAATCAGCAAAGGTGATCCCGGTGTATTTATGCATGGCCCCACCTTCATGGCCAACCCGCTTGCCTGTACTGCTGCGCTCACTAGCACTAATTTATTACTCGAGTCGCCTTGGCAAGCTCGCATTAATAACATTGAACATCAGTTAAAATTAGGACTAAATACCTGCGAGAGCCTTGAAAGCGTTAAAGAAGTAAGAGTTTTAGGCGCCATTGGCGTCGTTGAGCTGCATGAAGCGGTAGATATGCGTATCATTCAACCACTCTTTGTAGAACAAGGCGTCTGGATACGTCCTTTTGGTAAATTAATTTATGTGATGCCGCCCTACATTATCACTGACGCTCAACTAAAAAAACTCTGTGATGCGATATATTATGTAGCAAATTCTGTCATCTCCAGCCCACACAATTAAAATAACAAAAACAAAAGGTAAGTACGTTGAACCCAGTAAACACACCGCCTAAAGCAGTCATTATTTTTAACCCTTTCGCGGGAAGAGGCAAAGCCCCTGAGACCGCAAGAAAAGCTAAAAAACATCTAAAAAAGAATGGCTGGGAAGTCTGTTCAATTGTCGCAACGCATTACGCAGGGCACATTGAAACAGTCCTTGCTAAAGAATGGGCTAAAAAGGTTCAACTAATCGTACTAGTTGGGGGTGACGGAACATTAAGAGAGCTAGTTTCAGGACTATGGCTAGCGAAGTTAGACGTAGATATTGGTTTTATTCCCATGGGAAATGCAAACGTAGTTGCTCGTGAGTTATCAATCCCCCTAAACACAAAGTCTGCAATTAGATTATTAAACACAGGACAGACAAAGAAGGTTGATATTTGCATTTTAAAACAAAGCAGCCAAGACGACATGGTTTTTCTAGCAATGCTCGAAATCGGCTATGGGGCAAAAGTCATTCAGTTTGTTGACCAACTACGAAATGGCGGTCTAAAAGCACTATATCGGTTATGGGGCGATTTGGTTTACATTATCGCTGGGTTTTTAGCCTTAAAAGGGACAGGTAAAGATAATTTCACAGCAACCATCGCCACGCTTGGTAAAACCTGCAATACGACCAACACCACAACACCGCCATCAGCCAATGATATTATAACGGGACCTATATTATCGTCCTCTCATTGCATCGTTGCTAATATGCAAACCTACGCTAAAGGGTGGTCACTGACCCCAGAAGCAAAATATAACGATGGATTACTGGACATTGCTATCAGTAAAAAGAATAACATTCTGACTATTATAAAAACTTTTCTTGCTGCGACACAAAAAAGAAAATTATCTGCACCGATAATGTCTTATTTCCAAGCAGAGCATATTGCAATTTCAGGCCAACCATCATTATTTGTCCAAGTTGACGGAGACCCTATAGCTTTCTCTGGCCAAGCTGAAGTCATCATTGAAAAAGAAGCCTTCAGCATTATCGCTAACAGCGAACCAACCCACTAAACTCTTTTATTAGGCTTCTCACGCTTCATTTCATATAAGCGTTCATCGGCTAATTTTAGCATAATCTTAGAATCAACTTTTTGGATATTTTCTGTAGAAATCACACCATAGCTAATCACAACAGGAATCGTTTTATCATCGACTTTCAATGGTGTGTTTAGAAGGTGCTCGCGTATTCTGCTAGCAATAATATCAGCGCCTTCTTGTTGCTGGTTAGGTAAGATCACCACAAACTCATCACCCGCAAAACGAAAGGCTAAATCACTCTTCCGCGTGAGTTCATTTAAATGAAAAGCAACATGTTTGAGATAGCTATCACCACAGTCATGACCATAGGTATCGTTTACGATTTTGAAGTCATCACAATCTATAAACATCACCGCCATATTCTCACGCTGACGCAGATGGCGACTTAACTCTTGCTCTAAGCTCTCATCTAGCTCTCGACGATTACGCAATAACGTTAGAGGGTCTCGGGTTGCTAAAAAACTGATTCGCTCTCGCGCCCAAACTCCAGCTAAAGAAAATGAAACCTTTACGGATAACTGTTTTAAGAAAAAGCTATCTTTTCGAGGATTATAACGCCCAACGGTTTCATCACCCAGCACTAAAGCCCCTACGACTTTGCTATCAACAACAATTGGTAAAACAGCAATAGAGCCTAATTTTTTTCTCAATTTGGCAGGAATAATTCCTCGATAGCGTTTCAATTCAGCATTCACTAAAATAGGTTCATGAATACTCTGAGTAGCCCGTAAAAAATCGACCATCGAAACCGTTAGTAAGATGTCTTTTTCTTCATCAACCGCCTCTAGCGTTTCAATCAAATGATCATTAGATGGCGACTCCGTTAATACCACCCACGCATGGTCCATCACGAACTTTTCCTTCACTAAAGACACTAAAGTCATAAAAAATTCAGAGCAGCGCGTTATATTCATAATCGCGACTTCAATATCAAATAGATTGCGCGCAATAACTTCATTCTTTCGAGCCGTCGCAATCAATTCATCAACAGAGGGCATTCAAACTTTCTCCAGATCCATACCGCGTGCCATTTTTGTCAGAAATAGCTTAAAACACAATTCATTTACTTATATTTTCAGTGTAGATGAATTTTACCAATCATCACGCGTCATTAAAGCCTAAATGTATGACAAAACGGTATCATTTGGTTATTTAACAGCCATGACAGCATTTAAAACAACTATCAGCTGCTGATATTAAGTTTATTAGAAATAAAACATAATTAGCCTTGACGGTAATCACTTTGATCAGTACTATGCGCCCCACATTGATTGAGGCGACAAACCTTAACCAATACCAGTTTTGATGCGGGGTGGAGCAGTCTGGTAGCTCGTCGGGCTCATAACCCGAAGGTCGTCAGTTCGAATCTGGCCCCCGCTACCAAATTAAAAGACTAAGTAGATTTTTCTACTTGGTCTTTTTTTTCGCCTATAGAAAAGTAAACAACACAACACCGTCGGGCTCAACTCTTCATTAGCCCACGAAGGTCGTCAGTTCGAATCTGGCCCCCGCTTTCACAATAAACATTCACTACTTTCTCATTACTTATTCATAATACGCTTGAGGTCGGCCGCCGTTAAAATAGTCATAGAGCCTTGGCTTATCGTTGCTCTCAGAATGAGTCTGCGAGTTCAGACCATACGGATTTGACGTAGTATTCAGGCCTTTAAGATATCCATCAATACCCAGCAGATAATGCTCATTGAGCAAGTGACCCCAAGCTCCTTTACCTTGTTTTTCATACACAGCCCCATCCAGCTTAATGATCTCTGGATCCTCTTTTAAGGGAGACAGCACGCCTAATCGAGCGACCAAATCATATTCATTGGCAAAATTCTCGATATAGGGCAAGCCTACTTCCTTCCCGTCCTGATCATAGATATAAGTCACGTAAGTCATCTTATTAGCGCAATTCGCAAAGGTGTAAACTTCCAGCTTTTTTAATAGGCTAACAAGATAGTCATCGCGCCGCTGTTTACCCTCTATCACTAGGGCCTTACTGCCAAGAATGTTGCAGGCTAAGCGTTCAAGTAAACTTAGCCCTGAATCATCTTCAATAGTCTCCGCAAGTTGATCCTTTCTCATTCTTTCAATAGCAACCGTCAGTGCACGAATCACATTTGCTGTAATAATGGAGCCTTGAGAGTGACAAATAACGACAACTTTGTCTCTTTCTGGATCAACAAGCGCTTTTAAAATCGCGATGGTCGCTTTGACCGCCGGCTCCGTCATAGATTGTGGAACGCTTAGGCTAGGATTTGTTTTAAATTCCTTGCCAATGGCGCACTGAATCAAATCAAACAGCAGAGAATCTGTTTCATTGTGCACGACAGTGACGGGCCGCAGAAACATTTTACTAATCAAGGCTGAGTTAATTTTTGCCACAGCCTCATTTGTTGCAACACCATTGATGAAGAACCAATGCTCTTTCGAAAACGAAGTCTCGTTATCAAAGGGGTCTGGCTGTTGAAAATAATCACTCGGTCTCCAAAAAAGGTTCTGTACTACAGGCGGAAAAAACGCGCCAACCCAGCGATTAGGCGTATACGAGAAGGCTGGAACGGAGATATCTTTAAGATAGTCAAGCAGCCTTAGTGGGCGCCAGAGATCTGCTATCGTGAATTCTGAATATTGATCATGCGGAGGAAACCACTTTTTTACAGGCCCTAAAATCGACTGAATATAGAGCGGTGGTCGAAAGTTGAGTGCTTCTCGTGCGATATATAGAAGTTGTTGATAGTCGTTTTCTAAGTCCGGTTTATTAATGACGAAAGATGGGGCAATAAATTGCGATAAGGCTGGCTGTAATGAACTAACTGTTTCAGCTGTTTCACTTATATTACTCTCTAATGTTTCAGTCATAACTAAGCTCCTTGTTGTAAAACATATATAAAGAATTCCGTTCAGTTGCCACCATATAATGAATTGGAGCGTAATTAAAGAGAGCTTTATATGGATAAAATTCCGCTATAACAGGAAGCCTCACCGTCGCTATGATTTTGTGAAAGAGGTAAAAGCCTGGCTTCGACCTAGGCCTAACGAATCATTTCAAGCAATAGAAAAGTAAATGAACAAGGCGTCCGTATGACGAATATTAAATAACCTTGACGCCAAACACTTTGACCAGTACTATGCGCCCCACATTGATTGAGGCAACAAACCTTAACCAATACCAGTTTTGATGCGGGGTGGAGCAGTCTGGTAGCTCGTCGGGCTCATAACCCGAAGGTCGTCAGTTCGAATCTGGCCCCCGCTACCAAATTAAAAGACCGAATAGATTTTTCTATTCGGTCTTTTTTTTCGTCTATCGAAAAGTAAATAATAGGTAGAAAAGCTATCGGGCTCAGCGCTTCATTAGCCAGCGAAGGTCGTCAGTTCGAATCTGGCCCCCGCTACCAAATTAAAAGACCGAATAGATTTCTCTATTCGGTCTTTTTTTTCGTCTATCGAAAAGTAAATAATAGGTAGAAAAGCTATCGGGCTCAGCGCTTCATTAGCCAGCGAAGATCATCAGTTCGAATCTGGCTCCCGCTACCAAATTAAAAGCCTAACCTTCTGATGATGGCTAATGGCACGTAGCGATAATAAGTCTCTGATTCCTTGCACCTCTAGACTCGGAGCAATAGAAGGAACATATTTCAATCTTTGAGCACTCCTATACCTATGTACACTTCTAGTGTCTCTGAGCACTTTTCAGAAAATGGTTTATACTTTTAATAATATTAAGAGAGGTATAAGTCACTATGCTTAACCGCATTACTCTGCTCCCCTACATAACAATACTGTTTAGCATGTTCTTTACTAGTCTAGCGCTGGCTGCGCCTCCAAAAATTGTTTGGTTTAGTACTTTGCAACAAGATATCAGCGATAAATCTGGATTTTGGCGGTCAGTTCATGACCTAGTTGTAGCCAGCGCACAAGACCTTGATATTGACTTTCGAATTTATTATGCAGAAGAAAACTTTCTAAAAATGCACAGACAAGTCAATAAAATATTGGATGACCCCGAAACACGTCCCGACGGTATCATCTTCCACAATTACAAAAAAATGGCGCCCTACATTCTGGAAAAAGCTGAGCAATTGAAAGTAAAGTCATTCATCTTTAATTCAGGGCTAAATGAGGGAAAGCTCCAATTATTGCCGCGTCAGAAGTATAAACACTGGGTTGGACAAATGTTACCCGATGACGAATTTGCTGGTGCAGAATTACTACGCTGCCTTAAAAGTGCTGCAAATAATCTGTACAGTAACGCAAAAAAAGACTCATTTTCAGTGCTTGCTATGGAAGGAAATTCTTCCTCTAAAGCTTATAAATCAAGAAAAATAGGCCTGCAACGAGCCTTACTAATTAATTCTGACCTGAACTTTACTCAGTATTTCCCCGCAGACTGGTCACGTTCAAAGGCCAGAAAAATGTTTCCTACGATGTTAGCTCGCTATACTGACGTTAACATTTTATGGTCCGCCAATGACAACATGGCCTTAGGCTTAATCGATGCAGCCAAGAATTCTGACTTGATATTTGGAAAAAATGCGGTTGTTGGCGGCATCGATTGGTTAGCTGAATCAATAGAGGCTATCAAGCAAGGAGACATGGCCTGTAGTGTCGGTGGTCATTTCGTGGAAGGCATGTGGTCACTTATTCTTATGTATGATTACTTAAATGGTTTCGACTTTATCGATGAGTCAAAAGGACGGAGTCATCAGTCTACCTTCCACACCAAAATGGCAGCAATCAATGCAAAGAATGTAGATACCTTCAGTCAACTAACGAAGAAGCTTCAACCTGCGAATTTATCAAAGCATGATTTCAGGCAATATTCCCGTACGCATAATCCCAAATTCAAACAATATAACTTTTCTATCACCGAGCTATTACAGCAGCTGTAAAATGCATGACAATTACGACTAAACACTGACCCAGTGTATCTGCTTCAGTTAGTTCTATGAACCCTTCGATTGAATGCTACTGCGCCTAAATTGTTTATATACCTAGAATCATAACGTTATTAAACCCAAGTTAACTTTGCTCATCTTAGCGTTAGTTTGTTAAACCAATAATTGGCCATCCACCACATTGAGAAAGAAATTGAAGTAAAAGGAGTAAGTTTGATAAATAACACCGTTGAACTACCTTATAAGTAGTTACGCAATGAAAGGTTACGCTTTGCCGATTATTAATGATTAAATACTCATTAGGAGGCTAAATGACTGCAAAAATTCAATTAAGTCTAAGCAGACTACTTTTAGTTATGTTGTTATTTTCATCTCAACCAATTCACGCGGTTATCGATAATAATACTTACTCTATGGCGACCTTAGAACAAATCCCTTATGGCTTCAAAACATCCAAAGGCCAATTAAAAGGAGGGTTATTTGATATAATGAACGAAATAATAAATGAAAGCGGCCTCAAAGCAAGTAATCAATTATTACCTTCTCAACGCCTTATTATTGAATTAAATACCGGCCGTCAATTATGTTCCCTTGTAGCGAACACCCCTTACAACTCTAGCCACTTTGATTTAGTTGAGCCTATTGGTCTAAATCTCTCTGCAGGCATTCTTCCGAGAAAAGAAATCAAACTATCTGATTATGCAAGTCTCAAAAACATCATTATCGCCGTACCGCTTGGTATCTATTTTAACGAAAAATTTGATAGTGACAACACTCTCACTAAAATTCGCCCACTGAGCTATAGCAAAGCAATACAAATGTTGAAACATAAACAAGTCGATGCCGTTGCCGGAGCGATTGAAAGCTTAATCTATATTGCAAAACATGGCAGCCTGTCAGAGAGCAATTTTTCCCCGCCCCTTGTTTTATCAAGCCTTAAAATATTTCTTGCCTGTAATAGAAGCACACCAAACACCGTTCGCGAAGTCATGCGAGCTGCCGTCATAACGTTAAAGAAAAAAGACAAAATTAAGCAGATACACCAGCAATATTCAAGGCCTCAAAAATAATCAAAGCCACGCTGACTCAAGAAAGTATACCTGCACCTTTCAGTTTATAAATATTGATCCATTTATTAATCGACATGACTACAAACCTCCTAATCAACATGATAACCAGCAGCTTAAATTTTTACCGATACTGACAATTTTTGTCACTACTGGCTCATAATTAACCAACCATAAAAAAGTACCTACCTATCAAAAACCAATTGTTACATACCATTTTACAATACCTGCAACTCTATAAATCTATTTGCTTTTTTGTTTGAAAATACACCTCACCCTCTATGTGATACACAACATTTCACCAACTTGGCCTAGCAATTGCTTTTCTCTTAATACGTTTCCTAAATGGAAATCCGAACCGGATCTCTGACACTTTTGTCAGACTCCACGACAAAGGCAAACCCGTGGTAACGCGGGGACGCAAAGCCAGTGCCCTAAAATTTAAGCTAGGGTCGAACGGTTGTCGAATGGAGTTGAGTATGAGAGTGGCTTTAATAAAAAAGCCAACCTCAATTTAAGCCTCAACCTATTTGACTCAAACGTTTAATAGTTGAGAGCAAATAATGAACAACAGTCTTAGACATTCTTCAGGTAGCATCCTTAAAACGAACCATATCTTTAAAAAGTCATTACTTCTCACGAGTATCGCTTTAGCGTTGACGGCTTGTGGCGGGTCAAACTCAGATTCAGAACCTAGCACGAGTGGCGATTCAGGATCTGGCTCAGAGTCGGGCGCGAGCAGCTCATTTTCAGGGACCGTCGCAGATGGCTACCTAGTAGATGCGCGAGTATGTTTAGATCTGAATGACAATAAAGTATGTGATGAAGACGATCCCACCGCTATTTCAACAGAAGGCGGACAGTTTACGATTGACGGCGTAACCCAAGCGCAACTCGACACCCATGCCATCGTCGTGCAAGTCATTGAGAACTTAACCATTGATGAAGATGAGCCCGGCGTCGCGATCGATAAAGCCTATACCATGACAGCACCTGCTGGATATGACTTTGTTAGCCCATTAACCACGATGGTTCACCAGGAATTAGAAGAAAATAAAGACAATGACAATTTTTCAGTGACCGATGCAGAAGCCTCCATAAAAGCCAAATTGGGCACCACCATGGACTTGCGCGAAGACTACGTTGAAGCCAAAGGTGAAGATAGTGACTATACCGAGATTGAAAAAGAAGAATTCGAAAAACTACATAAAGTCGCTCAGGTCACCGCCCGCGTTTTAAAAGAAAATATTGATGCGGTTAAAGCGGTAGTAGACGAAAGCGAAGTATCATTTGATCAAATTTTGGATATGGTGGTGAGTCAAGTATTAGACACATTGCAAACCATCAACCAGCAAGTAGATGAAGCCATTGAAGAAGACAACTTTGATCCTGATACGCTGTCGCAAAGCGAAGACTTAACGGACATAGTCGACGTCGATATCGATACGGTTGAAGAAGAAATTGCAGCACGCCAAGCCGAAAAGCAGGCCAGTGCAGCAGACTTAGTTGAATTAGTCACTAGCGTCGGTATTAACTGGTTCGAAGGTGACCGTCATGACGGTGAATTGGGGCTTCATTACGGATCCTTCCAACACAATACCACCACAGGCCAATCCAATGACAGCAAGTACTATTATGATCCTGCTTCACAGGGTTTTGTTCTGGCTACGGATGAAGGAGACGATGAAGACTACTTGTTAACCGCTGTAGGCTGGATATCCGTCCCCGAAAACGAAGCGATCACGATTAACGAAGATGGTTCAATTACAGTCGCAAATGCACAAGTACCAAGCTACGCTGAACGCTTAGAGGCAAGCCAATTTAACATAGCCGGTTTGAATATCGGTGCAACCCTTGCTCAATCAGGCCACAACGGCCATGCCTGGGCGAAAGTGGTCGATCCTGAAGCTGAATTTGGCGGCGGATCAATGGGCTTTAAACTGGCGTTTACCACCATTAATGACCAGTTCAGAATGTGGAACTGGGACTGTGATGAGTCGCAAGTTGTTGGCGACATGTGTAATTCTGTATGGTCGAACAATGGTGATGGGTCAACAGACGGCCCTGCAAGTTCTTTGGCAGGCTTAATGTCAGACTCCGAGAGCAATGCGACAAACCCCGGCCAGATTCGAGGCCCACAAGTGGCTTGGTTCCCTGATGGTTCTTCCATCTACGCAGAAATGTTGAGTAATGGACACGTAAACTACTACCACGCCTCATTCTCAGGTAACGGAACCGGCTTTGCACAAATCATCTCGGAAGGCGCATGGTCAGATCGTACCGTAGGGGAAGTAACTCTGCGCACGATGGAATTGCCAACCAACATCTTAGGTGATGGGGACATTGGCTACGAAGATCGTTTCATCTTCTTTACCGAAAAAGATGGTTTCGTTCGTCGCGGCGAATTTATGCCCGCTGGCGAAGTCGAACACGGTGAGATTGTATTTAACATCGAGGCACGCGAAGACGTGATTGCAGCTTTTCGCGGCGAACGCTTCAATACACTAGCTGATGAAATTGAACAAGATTACGACGAACGAGACAATTCAACTGAAAGTGACCCTAACTCTGGCTCTCAAGAGCAAAATAGCGACGCTACCAACGGTGAAAGCGATATGGACGATGGCTCTATCGCTGGTGGTTCGGAGGGTCACGAGACTGATAGCTCTATAAGTGACGACGGCACGGTGAATGAAGAAAACATGGGCGGAGAAGAAAATCATCCTGAGCCTTTAGCGACGACGCTACAACATTGTGATATCGGCAATAATGACAGCGCTAGCTCACCTACATTTGCTACTCGCTCTGATTATGATGCCGCCGTCGCACAATGCCAAAGCATTAGTTCTTTCAACCCTGACTTCATCATCAATAAGCGGTTTGTCATCGCAGAAATGCCTCACGAGTCAATCGAGTTTAGTGCGAATGGCGAGGCAGTATTCACAGAACTATTTTCTGATGGCACCACTAAAACTGACACATTAACGTGGGAAATCAGCCAAGGAGAATTGATTATCGAATCAATGAGTTCAGCAGGAATGGAAGAACGCGAAGCTTTGACGTTGATCGCAGCACAAGATGGTGAGCTTTCAGTAAAAGGTTTTTTTGAACGAAGTGAAGATTATCAAGGAACAGACTTCGATGGAACACGCGGTGAAATCTGGAGTGGTATTTTGATAGAAGATGATCAAAGCTAAGCTAACTAAGGGCGGACAACCGACGGGCCTTTACACGAAGAACCTCGCTTCATTGCGAGGTTTTTCGTTTTATAAAACAACAATATTTGGAACCTCCCCTCCTGATTGAACCATAATAGTGAACCACTCCCCCCTAGCTTTCAACGCTGGCCTACTTAGAATGTCAATATAGTTATTCATCTTTACAAGCTAAATAATTAGACAAGAAATTCACTTAAAAACCTGACAACCTTAGATAGTTGACTATAATTTAACCACTTAATATGGAATTAGAGTTAATTTCCTCCTACTCATATTCAATCATTGTCGTTAAAAGTCGTACGTCAAAGCACTAAAATCTTCGGAGGTTAGCGTGAAAGACCAGAACCACCTCGATCAACCGATCAAAAAAGAAGATGAGCGATACAGCTATATTTTTCTTACCGTTTTCTTCCCTCCTATATTATCCGCCATCATCTTAGGCGGTTTCATGAGTTCATGGTTTAGATTTACCATATTATCATGGGGCCACCGACATACTGAGATTTTGTGCATTCGTTAAAAACGCACCTAACAAATAAAAATAACTGCTGAAACGGTAATAAGGACTAGTCATGTTGATTAATGAAGTTCATATATCAAGTCTCGTCGTACATGTAATGCCCGAACACCTGTCTGATACACGAAGACAAATAGAATCTTTCGATAGCGCCGAAGTTTACGGAGACAGTCCAGAGGGTAAGATAATCGTGGTATTGGAAACAGAAAATCAAGGGTTTGTAACTGAGACAATCGATGCAATTAACAACATGCCGAATGTGTTGAATGTTGCACTGGTTTATCACGAAGTTGACAAGGAACCGCACGAATTCAATGAAATAAATGATGTGCAATTTTCAGGTGCTGAGGGTAGAACATGAAAATATCTAGAAGAGCATTTATGAAAGCTAACGCTGCAGCGTCAGCCGCCGCTGTTGCAGGGGTAACACTACCGACAAACGCAGCGAACCTAATAGCTAGTTCAAAAGACACTAAAATTAACTGGGATAAAGCACCGTGCCGATTTTGTGGCACCGGGTGCTCGGTACTCGTTGGGACAAAAAATGGTCAAGTGGTTGCGACTCAAGGCGATCCAGAAGCTCCGGTTAATAAGGGGCTTAATTGTATTAAGGGTTATTTCCTATCCAAGATTATGTACGGTACTGACCGCTTAAAACAGCCTTTATTACGTATGAAAAATGGTGAGTATCATAAAGAAGGTGATTTTACTCCAGTCTCTTGGGACACCGCATTCGATGTCATGGCCGAAAAGTGGAAAGCGGCGCTGAAGAAGAAAGGCCCTACCAGTGTTGGTATGTTCGGCTCAGGTCAATGGACTGTGATGGAGGGATATGCCGCATCGAAGATGATGAAGGCTGGCTTTAGATCTAACAATATTGACCCAAACGCGCGACATTGCATGGCGTCTGCCGTGGGCGGCTTTATGCGCACCTTCGGAATTGACGAGCCGATGGGGTGTTACGACGATTTTGAGCATGCCGACGCCTTTGTGTTGTGGGGCTCTAATATGGCCGAAATGCACCCCGTACTTTGGACTCGCATAACTGACCGGCGTTTGAGTAACAGCCATGTCAAAGTTAACGTATTGTCTACTTACTATCATCGTTCATTTGAGTTGGCAGACCACGGTTACATTTTTGAACCACAGTCAGATCTCGCGATTGCTAACTTTATCGCGAATTATATTATACAGAACAACGCGGTTAACTGGGAGTTTGTCAATAAGCACACTAATTTCAAGCAAGCCGAAACAGACATAGGCTACGGTTTGCGTGATGAGCACCCTCTTCAACAGAAGGCTGCCCACCCAAACTCAGGCGCAATGACGTCGATCAATTTTGACCAGTACAAAGCTTCAGTGGCGCCATATAGCGTTAAGAAAGCATCTGAAATATCCGGTGTACCCAAGGACAAGTTGATTCAATTAGCCAAGCAGTATGCTGACCCAGATATCAAAATCATGTCGTTATGGACAATGGGAATGAATCAACATACCCGCGGTGTTTGGATGAATAGTTTGGTCTACAACATCCATCTACTCACTGGGAAAATAGCGACACCCGGCAACAGCCCTTTTTCTTTGACCGGCCAACCTTCGGCGTGCGGAACCGCGCGCGAAGTTGGAACATTCTCTCACCGTCTTCCTGCGGACATGGTTGTTAAGAACCCCAAACATCGCGCGATTGCAGAAAAACATTGGAAGCTACCCGATGGCACCATCCCTGCTCCACCGGGTTTCCACGCGGTGGAGCAGGACAGAATGCTAAACGACGGAAAACTCAATGCCTATTGGGTTCAGTGTAATAACAACATGCAAGCCGGTCCGAACATTAATGCTGACCGACTTCCTGGTTACCGAAACCCTGATAACTTCATCGCGGTATCTGACCCCTACCCTACAGCGACGGCCCAAGCCGCTGACCTTATTTTACCCACAGCAATGTGGGTTGAAAAAGAAGGTGCATATGGCAATGCAGAGCGTAGAACTCAGACTTGGTACCAGCAAGTGAAAGCTCCGGGAGAGGCAAAGTCAGACCTCTGGCAAGTGATGGAGTTTTCCAAACGTTTCAAGATAGAAGAAGTATGGCCGGAAGAGCTGATTACGAAGATGCCCGAGTATCGTGGAAAAACCATGTATCAGGTGTTGTATGAAAATGATCAAGTCAACCAGTATCCGATAACAGAAGCGCGCGAGCTAAATGATGATGCGCATCATTTTGATTATTACGTTCAAAAAGGTCTGTTTGAAGAATACGCATTGTTTGGCCGTGGACACGGCCATGATTTAGCACCTTACGAAACCTATCACCAAGTGCGCGGTTTGCGTTGGCCTGTAGTCAATGGGAAAGAAACTAAATGGCGCTTTAAAGAAGGTTCTGACCCCTATGCTAAAAAGGGGTCCGGTTGGGATTTTTATGGTAAACCTGACGGTAAGGCTTTGATTATCTCTGCGCCTTACGAAGCTCCGCCGGAAGCTCCCGACGCTGAATTCGATTTGTGGTTGTGTACGGGTCGCGTGTTGGAGCATTGGCATACCGGCACCATGACTGCACGTGTGCCGGAGTTACATAAAGCCGTACCGGACGCGCTGTGTTACATGCATCCGGACGACGCTGGCAAACGTAATTTAAGGCGTGGTGACGAAGTCCTTATTTCGAATAAACGCGGCGAAGTTCGAGCTCGAATCGAAACGCGTGGTCGAAACAGGCCGCCGAAGAATTTAGTGTTTGTCCCGTTTTTCGATGCACGTATATTAATTAACAAACTGATATTGGATGCAACTGACCCATTATCGAAGCAGACTGACTTCAAGAAGTGCCCCGTTAAAATAACGAAAGTTGCGTAAGGTCTTCAGATATATAAAGTTGCAGCTACTGCAACTTTCAAAACAATAACCAATAGGATTAGAGGTTAAGATGAATAAACGACTAATCGCATGTTTGTCAGTCTGTTTGTTATTAGCAGGTAACGTAAGCGCCGAGCTTAACAACCCCGGAGGTATTGGTGGAGTACAGTCGTTGCGCGGAGCAACGGAACTGGAACAAACCCGCCCAGCAGAAGCATTAAAGAAGTACCCAAAAGAACAAGTTTTGAAAAGTGAATATGTCTATCAACCACCTTTGATTCCACACAATATACGTGGCTACGAAGTTTCACTGAATGCCAACAAGTGTTTATCTTGCCATAGCTGGAAGAACGCAAAGGAAATGGGCGCGACAAAAATCAGTGTGACGCATTATGTTAACCGCGAAGATGCCGTATTAGCCGATGTTTCACCTCGTCGTTATTTTTGCCTGCAATGCCACGTTCCACAGGCAAATGCTAAACCACTAGTCGAGAATGCATTTATACCTGTTGATTCACTTCGATAGTCATCTTGCTCGTGGCTAAATAGAGGTTAGTTATGAACTTATTAAAAGTTTTTTGGACTCGACTCAAGCGTCCAAGCAAGGCCGCAGTTGGCGTCGTTTTGTTTATGGGATTCATAGGTGGTCTCCTGTTTTGGGGTGCCTTTAACACCGGTATGGATGCCACTAACTCGGAGGGATTTTGTGCGAGTTGCCATGCGCCGATTGTTGCTGAAATTCGCGAAACTATTCATTATTCAAATCGATCAGGGGTAAGAGCGATATGCTCAGATTGTCACGTACCTCATGAATGGACGGATAAAATAGTGCGCAAGGTTCAGGCATCAAAAGAGCTGTTTGCTCATTTGATGGGTAGTATTGATACACCAGAAAAATTCAAAGCACGTAGGGCGCATTTGGCTGAACGAGAATGGGCCCGATTTAAGGGCAATGATTCGTTAGAGTGTCGAAATTGCCACCAATTTGAATATATGGACTTCTCTGAACAGAGCAACCGTAGCGTCAAGCAGCACTCAACTGCGCTGGCCTCTGGCGAGAAAACGTGCGTAGATTGCCACAAAGGCATTGCTCACAAATTACCTGATATGCATGGCATTGAGGGTTGGTAAGTAAATAAGGAAAATGCTATGAGTCAACTAGAATCAATTATATGGCACGTTATAGGATATGGCGCGATGCCCTTGATTATCCTCGGAGGGTTTGCAGGCGTCGCAGCCGCTTCAATTTGGCTCTTATCTATGACGAAAGACAAAGATGGCAGCTGAATCTAAGCCTCAATTGGACTGCTAATGGATTTACAGCGTCGCAATTTATTACGAGGTAAGGTCGGCACACCAAAGCAGCCGATTCGTTTACCTTGGCTTACTGATGCGGATCAATTTTCAGATGGTTGCACACAATGCGAAAAATGCATCACTTCGTGTAAAGAAAATATTATTGTTAAAGGGGATGGAGGATTTCCTGAAATCAACTTTACTTTGGGGGAGTGTACATTTTGTGGGGCCTGCTCCAATGTTTGCCCTGAGCCATTATTTATCATAAATAATGGTCAAGCTCCTTGGGATTATCATGCTACGGTTAATAATAAGTGTTTAACTTACAACAATATTTCATGCCAAAGCTGTCAAGATAGCTGCGAACCTATGGCCATCCGTTTTCAATATGCTATCGGCAAGCCACCTTCACCGGAAATAAACACAGAATCGTGCACAGGCTGTGGTGCCTGTGTTGCTACTTGTCCATCGCAGGCGATAGAAATCAAGTCGCCAACGCCATGAAGTCCGCCGTGTTTCCCGAGATAACTGATTATTGAAGTAGACTGAAAAGAGTAACACGATCCTCTATATGACTCTTTACACTTTGTTGGGATTCACTTCGTTCATCCACAACCTACAAAACACTATTCAAACCTAAATACGATTAAACTTTGATATCATTCGAAAACATGTTCTGATACAAAGCCTTGTTTCATACGTAGCTTTCTACCCAAAACAATAAATATAAAAAACAACAGAGAAAAGCATCATGAGCTTCTATGACGATAAAATACTACCTCACGTAATTCACCTTGCTTGTGGAACCAAACCCATTCTCAAACAACGAGAAAAAGTGGTTCCTCAGGCTGAAGGTCGTATATTAGAAGTTGGAATGGGTTCAGGCATAAACATCAACTATTACAACCCCAATAAAGTTGAAAAGCTTTGGGGACTAGAGCCGTCAATCGGAATGCGAGAAAAAGCTAAATCACGCGTTGCGGCCGCTCCATTCGATCTAGAGTGGTTAGATTTACCCGGTGAAGAAATTCCACTCGACAATAAAAGTGTCGATACCATCGTACTCACTTATACGCTCTGCACGATTCCAGACTGGCTTGCTGCTGTGAAACAAATGCGACGCGTACTAAAACCGGGTGGGAAATTATTATTCAGTGAACACGGTAAAGCGCCAGACGAAGCGATAAAAAAATGGCAAAATCGAATTAACCCTTTTTGGATGAACATTGCGGGGGGCTGCCACTTAAATAGGGATATTCCTCAGTTGTTAAGGGAAGGCGGCTTCAATATTAAAGAAATGAAGACCCTGTATGTACCTAAAACTCCTAAAGTAGCCGCATTTACGTATTGGGGGTATGCGGATTAGCTCTCCATGAGAGTAAAGAATAATCGTAGCGGCTAACAGTATTTAGTAAACACTATCTGAGCCAATATCTAAGCTTCGTTTTCATCGGATACCGTGACTAATGGATCAAAGCCTTCATTTGACTCGATCTTAAGCGTAATCGGTCTGCAGCATACCTGGCAGTCTTCTATATACTCTTGTTGCTCTACGGAGCAATCAATCAATATAGAAATAGATTCTCCGCAATAGGGGCAGCTAATATCATGTTCAAACAACGTATTCATAAGCGAAAGTCTTTTTCAGGATGCTCTCAGTTAAAGCACGGTTACAACGTTACTCATGCCGCTTATTATTACGATATTGCAGCATGGCGGGTAAAATAATAAAAAAATAATAAATTGATAAACCCCAAAATATGATGACGGCTGACTCATCATCAGAGTTATCAATTGAAACTAAAGATGTCACGCCAATTGATAGAGCGAAAAACACAAACCATAACGCGGAATAAAAAATAGTAAATGAGCGGTCATAAAACTATTTTCTCTGTCGATAATGCGTTGTTATAAATAGACCTAAAAGTAAAATGGGCGTTGCAATAACCATCATACCAAACCCAAAAAAACCATCACGGTATGAGGCAAATGCAATGTCGGGGATGATGAAAACTGTTAATATAACGAATATATTTCGCATGGTTACTCTGCTTACCTAGCGCTTAGCGCGGCTTTATAGACAACTCCAAAAATATTTCAGCCACGCTTTCTTACTTCAGTTTTATAATACCCTTTATAGTAGTCGCGATGAATAGTGATAGCGAGTTACACCGCGCCATCAAACGTCCAATTATCGATCACGGTTTTAATATTGCCTTTATTGGCTTTAACCTGCTGTTGGAAACGGTCTTTATAGGCTAAACCTAAGTTGATTCCCATGACCACAATATTTTCAACACGGTAGGTTTGGTCTTTACCTTTGTGTAATGAATAAGAAACATCATAGTTTGAGCCTCCGGCTGATTTAATCGCTAAATTAACTTTCGCTTTTTTGATATTTCTAGGATTCAACGTGGCATTTATAACCGAAATTTCTACATCATTATTCTCTAACAATACTTGCGCGTAAGTCTGATATAAGCTTTGTTTGAATTTGTTAATAAATTGCGCTCGCTGTGCTTTAGAGGCCTTGCGCCCATGTTTCCCCATCACTTTTAATGCAATACGCTTAAAGTCGATGACCTTACTTAACTCTGCATTCAAATCACGATAAAACAAAGTTTTATCTTTTTGATATTCATCTTTATTTTTTTTCAACTTAACGACTAGTTGATTCATCGAAGTGGAAATATATTGTTTAAGCTCTTGGTTCGTGTGAACTTCAGCGATCACAACCGAAGGCGATAAAAAGGTCGCAAGCAATAACGCCCAACTGATAAGAAACGCATAACCATGTTTTCTGCTTTGATTACTCACGTTGATACCCATTTTCATTTACTCCTAAATTTACTTAATATTTATTCAATTCAACCCATCAATATGGTTCATTGCTGAACTGGATATGTTCGACGGGCAGATATTTGTCCTGCTAGAAACACACAAAAAGGCACACAATAAGTTAATAGGGCTGGCAACCACTGAAAAACCTGATCACCAAATAGTGCCTCGTATTGATTAATCACAACCAATACACTTCCTACAAACAATGCTACTTTTAGCGCTTGGCTTAATGTTTTGATTAACCCAGCTCCCCACATCTCGCTCTTCATCGCCCTAAGCTCTCGCAAACTCATTTTGTTGTTCATTCAAATTTTGAGCGATCAAAGACTCTGCCAATACTGTCTCGAACTGAGTTAACTTCTCTTGAGCATCTCTAAAAGCAGTACGAACACCTTCTTCAATAACGGGGTGATAAAATGGCATTTCAAGAATTTGCTCAACCGTTAATTGCTGCTGAACAGCCCACGATAACAAATGCCCAATATGCTCAGCTGAAGGGCCAAACATCTCAGCGCCTAACAATTTCCCGGTATTTTGATCTGCAAATACTTTCAACAAACCTTGGTTTTTTCCCATGACCCGGCTACGCCCTTGTCCTTCAAAACTAACTTCACCCACCACATAAGCTTGTCCATGCTTCGCCTCAATATCAGAAAAACGAAGCCCTAGTTGCGCTATTTGTGGCTCAGTGAATACAACTCCTAAAGGTGCACGTCGCTGCCCTGCTGTTACTTCAGGAAAAGTAGCGGCATTCGCGCCAGCTATTTTTCCTTCATCAGCGGCTTCATGCAAAATAGGTAAATCATTATTAGCATCGCCTGCAATAAAAATGTGAGAATCTTGTTCACGCATCACGGTTTGCATGGTTGAGCTGTTATATAGCGGCACACCTTTCTGACTCAGTACCAGCGAGGTATTCCCAAGTCCTAAGCCATAAATATTCGGCTTTCGGCCAGTCGCCGCTAAAAGGTATTCATAAACAGCGGTCACCGACTCACCCACTTCATTCGTATAAGTAACTTCAACCCCATCAGCTACCTCCTTAACTTGCTCTAACGTTGCATTAAGCTGTAGGTCAAACTCGTTCTGAAATATCCGTTTAGCATACTGTTTAATCTCAGGGTCAGATAATCCGCCTACTGAATCACTTCGACCAATGATCGTCACCTTTACACCTAAACGACTTAATGCCTGACCCAATTCAAGCCCAATCACCCCTGGACCGGATACAAACACAGATTTAGGTAAATTTTGCCACTCAAAAACATCATCATTAATAATTAAACGATCGCCAGCACCCGACAACAAGTCTGGAATATAAGGACTTGATCCTGTTGCAATCACAATTTTATCGGCCGTTAACTCAGTATGGTCATCAATCACCAAGGTATGATCGTCCTTAAACGTAACGAAGCCCCGTAGACGATGGTCAGGATTAAAGCTTTCGACAGACTCCACTACAAACCCAACAAAGCGATCCCGTTCACGTCTGACACGATCCATGACGGCTTTCCCATCAACCTCAACCTCACTCACTCTCACGCCAAATTGATCGGTATGACGGGCATGATGAGCAGATTCAGCGGCAGCAATTAGTAGTTTGCTCGGCATACATCCAACCCTTGCACATGTTGTACCATAGGGGCCACCTTCAATTAATGCGATGCTATTTGTATGAGCCAGCGCGGCACGGTAAGCGCCCATTCCTGCCGTTCCAGAACCAATAATTGCCACTTCAACATGTTGTTTATTCATTGCTTTATCTCTACTCTGGTGAATTGATTCTGTTCAGCACTCATCTTTTAGCCGTTATCCTACTTGCTATGCAGAAGCCTTTAATACGGCATCATTACGCTTTAAATACTGGATAATATCTCTAGACTCATATAACCAATGAATCGTTCCATTTTCATTTTCAATTTTTAGGCACGGTACTTGAGGTTTGCCACCGCCCTTAATTAACTCTTTTCGATATTCAGGCTCTTTCAAAATATCTCTTTGTTCAATTTTTGACCCTCCCATATACTTAATGGCCTCACGGGTGATACCGCAGAACGGACATGATTGGTAATGATACAAAGCTAAGTTTTTGATCGTTTGACTATTTGTCGCGTTGATTGATTGCTTGTTCATCATGACTCCATTAATTTGCGGTGTTTGCTATCTAGTTGATGAAAGCTATTATCAAGCGATTCAATAAAACAAAATATGATACTATCAAGCCAATTATTGTCATTTTGACGTGTCTAGATTAAAAACTAACTGATTCGAGGCAAATAATGGATGCTTTAGCAGACGTATTAAAGACCATTCGCTTACACGCCAGTACGTATTTCTGTCGTGACTTTAATACCCATTGGGGTATGGATATTGCTCACAGTAATAACGGTTCATTCCACATCATTGTTGAAGGTGAATGCTGGGTAAAAATAGAAAATAGAGATGAACCCATTCATATGGTCGCGGGTGATATTGTCGCCTTTCCTACCGGTGGCGCGCATTGGATTAGCGACCGACCTGAAACGAAACGTATATGTGGTGAAGCCGTCGCCAAGCAGATCATAAATGGCGAAAACCCTTTTAACGATGGAACGAACACAACCACCACTCAAACATTGCTTTGTGGTGCATTTGAATATGATTCATCCATTTCACATCCATTTTTACGCGACCTACCCTGCTTTATTCATATTCAAACAAATCAAAGCCAAGGGTTAACCTGGATGAAAGAACTTGTTTCGGTACTCTCCAGGGAGTCAAAGTACCCTAGCCCGGGGTCGAGTGTAGTCATTGACCGCTTAACAGAAGTACTTTTCATTCAAATACTCCGCCTTTATGTACAACGAGAACACGAAAAACTCGATTATATGAGCGCATTAAGTGACTCAAAAATTGGCCCTGCACTCAATCAAATTCACGCGGAAGAACATGCTGATTGGTCGGTTGAAAAGTTAGCAAATGAAGCAGCGCTATCACGCAGCGCTTTTACTGAACGCTTCATTAAACATGTCGGTGAGTCACCTAAAACCTACCTGATTAATTGGCGCATGCAAAAGGCTAAGTCAAAGTTAGAAAACTCAGAAGCCAACATGTATGAGATTGCGGAGTCGGCGGGTTATTCATCTGAAGCGGCGTTTAGTAAAGCCTTTAAGCAGTATTTTGATCGCACACCAGGCTCTGTTAGAAAGCGCCTGGTGGCTTAAATAAGCAAAACGAATAAGTCATCAAATATCGTTCGCAAGTTAGAGTCGATATTTATTCGCTAGTGATCGGCAAATGTCCTGTTTTGACGAGAATAACAGTTTCATTCTCTACAAAGGGGTGATGCTGACTCAGATGCGGACTACGCATCCAGGTATTCGTGGGGTAGCGCCCATGTTCATCACAAAACTCCCCAGACAACACCAGTATTTCTTCGCCACCAAAGTGTCGATGCGCCTGAAAAACCTCTTTAGCGGGCCACTTAACCAAAGCCACATGTTCATGCTCAAACTCATGAAGAGGCATCACCTGCAAGCCCCCAATACCTTGCCTCCATGACGCGGTGCTTGTATCAGTGCGAACAAACTGATCATCTTGCTCACTAAACTGATTTAGTTTCACAAAAATGGTGCATCCTTCTTTGCTAAATGGTGTGTGCTGACTGCCAGGAGGGTTTCGAATATAAGTGCCTGCACCATAGTCCCCCGTCTCATCAGAGAAGACGCCTTCCAATACAAAGATTTCTTCACCCATAGGATGTGGGTGTGCTGTAAAGCTCGCCCCTTTTTCATACTTCACAATACTGGTGACATGCCCTGGTTCTTCGTCAGAGCGGGCAAGCGGCTTACGAAGCACGCCAGCAGAAGGGCTATCAATCCAGGCCATTTGCGCTGCTTCAATCACTACTTGCTTACTAAAATCTAGGTTTAACATATAAGCTCCGCTCAGAAAATAATTTTCATTTTGACGTCAGCCCCCTACTGGGGTCAATTAGTTCCGGCCGGCCATCACACCACCATCGATATCCCAAATTGCACCGGTCACCCAACTGGCTTTGTCTGATAATAAGAATGTAATGGTTTCAGCTATTTCACTCGCTTGACCCACACGACCAATAGGATGAAAGTCGTTAAAGCCTTCAAGCGCTTCATCCACCTCTGCAGGATCAATAAAAGACTCATAAATAGGTGTTTTAACCACCGCAGGAGAAACCGCATTCACTCTAATTCCCGCTTCAGCTAACTCCATCGCCATGTGTTGCGTTAAAGCATGAAGTCCTGCTTTCGCCATTGAGTAAGCCGAAGAAGGCGTCGCTTTAATCGCTTGTTTGCCCCACATTGAGCCAACGTTCACAATACTTCCACCACGAACCTCACCACTAGACATATTATTGGCAACCGCTTGAGAAATTTGGAATATCGCCTTGTTTAAGCCCATGTAAATTTCATAGTCATCCATCGTATGCTCAACAAATGGCTTTGGACTAAAATAACCTGCCGCATTGACGAGATAACTAACCTTAGTGTTTTCATCATTAATAAAATCGAGTAACGTTTGAATACCTTCTGGCTGATAAAGGTCCGCTCGAATCGATGATGCTTTACCTATCAATGTTAATTCATTGATTGCACTCTCAAGCTTAGCTTCATTACGCCCAACTATCATCACCTCAACACCTTGAGCGGCTAACAGCTTCGCGCTTTCTAGCCCCATGCCGCTTGAACCACCAACAACTAATGCAACACCTGTATGATTAAAACTCATTTTTCATTCTCCAATATACTTCTAAATTAATTTTCTGGGTTTGTTTTCTTCAACTTGATGTCATAATCTTAAGCAGTCGCATGGCCTAAAAAAAGTAGGCACAATTTGGTTAGGTAGGTACAAACTGGTACATCTTTATGAAAACATTAGAAAATAAAATTTCAAGAAAATCATCACCAGAAAAGTCAGCACGCATGGTTGAAACAATTTATGGCTGTAAATGGTCGTTAACGGTGTATCAATTATTAGGTCAAGGCATTAATCGCCCCGGAGAAATGGTCAGAAATGTTGACGGTTTAAGTACCAAAGTACTGAATGCCTGTTTAAAGAAAAACACCGATTTTGGTATTGTTGAGCGCACGGCGTTTAATGAAATACCGCCCCGAGTTGAATACAAAGTCACCTCATTTGGAACCAAGTTCATCCGTATATTAGATGATCTTGAGAAGCTTCAAGACGAAATTAATGATAATTTTTAGGATAGGTTCTGATTCCAAATCCCCTATCCTGACCATCAGTTAAAAGAGTTACCCCGCATTTACATCTCAACCAAAGCGTTACACACGGTATAAGGACATTTTTACTTGGGTTATGCTTTTATCCGATGAAAGCAACTATCGTTTTTAGACCGATATGTAGATCGGTCCCATATTATTTTTTAAGTCCCCTAAACCAACAGAGTGTAAATGTCAGAAAAAATAAATCAGATTATCGCAGAGACAGGACTATTTAATCGCTCCCAACGAGGTTCATACATAGAAGCAACAAGGCACTCATGTAGGTTATGCCCATAGTAATTTTATGGTAAATCAGAGCAATTAATCTAGAACAAGGGGTAAGGAGAAAACGATACCTAAATAGGCTATTGACATCGAACAGGACGAAGCGCAAACTTATATACAAGCTTCAAAAGCAGCGTTTTAAGGAGTTCGCAACTCCAGTAATAATATATTTTTGAAGTGAGTAAGTTGAAAGCCTCGATCTATTTGTCGGGGCTTTTTTATGTATGAATAATTACTTCTCCTAATACTTGAAGCAGCTTCAATTCGTATATCTGAAGAATAAGCCAAAACACACACAAGCAAAAAGTAAATCCCAACAACACACGACAATGTCGGAATTCACTTCGTTCATCACCAACTACAAAAGCAGCTTAACTAAAAGCAATCTGGCTTTGTGAAGGCCGGTGACAGAATCCACTAGCTGTTAACAAACTTCTGCATTCACGAAGGTGCTTATTTTGGCGAACACCTCTTCTGATTTTAAAATTTTCCGATGCCCTAAGCCTTGGGTGACAAATAATTCTGAATCATTAAACACCGGTGCCAAACGTGTTGATTCACTGAGGGGTACTTCAATATCGTGTTCGTCATGAATTAAAAGTGCCGGTATCTCACATGCCTGAAGCAGCTCAGTTGCATCTAATTCACTTGCAGGAACACCAACATATCGACCAATAGATTCAATGAATTTATCGGTGGTGTTTTTGTTTAAGCCGACAAAGCCAGAAAAACGGCGTAGTACATTCTCAATGGAAGACGGACCTGAAATAAGCACTAATTTATCCGTAGTAACGCCTTTACCTACTGCAATGGATGCAGCGCCTGCCCCCATTGAATGCCCGATGATGGCATGAAAATGCCCTAGCTCTTGTTGTGCCAGTTTGACCGTTTCTGAGAATAAATAAGCATTTGATGTTTCACCTGATGAGTGTCCATGCCCGGGCATATCAACGGCAAAAACGGTATAACCTTGTTTCACGAGTCCTTTTACTAAGCCGTACATTTGGGTTGCTCGACTTTCCCATCCATGTACGAGCAGAATCTGTTTACCGTCGTCAGGCGCTACATCATTTGCCTTTGTATCCTTCGGCTCCGAACTCGGAGACCAGCTGATCGCACTTACCTGTTCAGATAAATTGAAGCGCGTACCAGCTTGTTCTGCGTCTTTCTCCCATGCCTTTATTTCGTAGCGATTTGGCCTCAGAAACTTGAGGCTTGCATTTTTTGCTGCCCAATTAGGCGCAATTACACTGCTGATACGGTTTGTTAATTTATAACCTTCTAAAGCGTAGTTCATTTTATTACTCCTAATTTCAAATTCTACCTGACGTAAGGTAGGTAAAGTAGCCAAAATTTTTTACCTTTTTTGGCACAAGTATTCGGTAATGATTGTGAGTGTACTTTCAAATATAACCTTATTATCCGAAATTCGACTCGTCACCAATGCGCCTTGAACACAAGCAAGCACCCACTGCGCAAGCGCTTCGACGCTCTTTGTATGGTCATTAAATACACCGCTATGTATGCCTTCAGTCAGTATTTCACTGACACCTTTCACTTGAGCATCTATCAACTTATTTACCTGGGCTTTAACCGGACTAGATAACTTACCCCACTCACCCGCGAAAGCGCCACCAGGGCATAATTTCTCGGTTGGGATGATGTGATAAAGATAAATATTGAGAAAATAATTTAACCGTTCAAGCGGGCTTTTAGATTTCCCCCTGACAAAACTTTCTTTCATTTCTGATGTTGCTCGCGCTAGCAACGCCACCGCCAAATCATCTTTGCTTTCAAAGTGGTAGTACAAGCTGCCTTTCTTGATGCCAATGCGGTTAGCCAGCTCCTGGAAGCTGACGCCACTAATTGATTGGCGTTGAACCATATCTTGTGCGACATCAAGAATCGCGGTACGAGTATCATTAGGTATTTTCATTCACCTACCTTACGTCAGGTAGAACACCTATGTCAACTTCTTCGCTTTATCCATATATATAGAGAGAGGTAGAGAGAAACTTGATAACCAATTCTATTGTCAACAACACGTTTACATTAATTCAATACCACCCCTATTTATCCACACTATGTAAATCAGGATACTGATCACATCAACAAAGCAAACGAGATAAGCAAATTTGCTGGCGCTAAGTTGAACGGGCTAATACTTATGAATGTTTTGAGAGTCGATATGAATAATATTGAAATATATACGAGACCAGGGTGTGGTTACTGTACTCATGCAAAACGCTTATTAACCAGTAAGGGCCTAGCATTTACAGAATACGATGTTTACGAATACCCAGAAAAGATAAGCGAAATGAAAAGTAGAACAAAGGGTCGAACTTACCCTCAACTCTTTATTAATGATCAAGCACTTGGCGGGTTTGAAAACCTACTGCAACTTGAAAAGCACAATCGCTTGTCTAACGAAATGAAGTCACTAACAGATTAACTTTTGAACTAACTTAAATTGGAGCAATACTATGTCAGCAATCAAATTATACCGTCACCCTCTTTCAGGCCACTCTCATCGTGTTGAGGCTCAACTTTCTCTTTTGGGATTAGATGCTGAAATCATCGACGTAGATTTAATGAAAGGTGCTCAGAAAAAGCCTGAATTTTTAAGCAAAAATTCATTTGGCCAAGTACCAGCATTAGATGATGGAGATGTGACTATCTCAGATTCAAACGCAATTTTGGTTTATTTAGCAACTAAATATGATACCGGTCGAACTTGGTACCCAAGCGATCTAGCTGAGCAAGCAGAAGTTCAGCGCTTTTTATCTGTCGCGGCAGGAAAAATTGCTTTTGGTCCGGCTGCCGCTCGTTTGGTGAATGTTTTTGGTGCTGGTTTAGATCACAAAGCAGCCATTGATACTTCTCATGGAATATTAGCATTACTTGAAGCACATCTAGAAGGACGTAATTGGTTGGCGACAAATAACCCGACCATTGCTGACACTGCAAATTTTGCCTATATCGCTCATGCTCCAGAAGGTGACGTATCACTTGAAGCCTATCCAAATGTGCGGGCTTGGATCAAACGATTCGAGTCACTTAAAGGTTTTGTCGCTTTTACTGCCACTGCTGTCGGTCTATCTGCTTAAACTGTGCTTAATAAGTGAGTAAATGCATATTTGTCTAGCGATTCAAATAGCGTCGCTAGGCATTCATACTAAATTAATGTGAGGAAATAACCATGTACACAGAAATTCAAACACTTGCGGCAATCGGTGGGTTTTTACTCTTACTGACCTTGATTCAAGGTACCCGAAATGTACTAGTCCTTGGGCTATCCACTACGGCAGGTAATCAACATGATATATCCCCGTGGACCGGTGCCAATGACCGGTTAAACCGGGCCATTCGTAATTTAATTGAAGCCATTACGATATTTGCCCCCATTGCCATTGCCGTTCATGTTCTGGGCTTAAATAATGATACAACCGCTCTAGGTGCCCAAATATTCTTCATTGCGAGGATAATACATTCAATCGTATATGTGATTGGTTTACCATGGGTACGTACAACAGCCTGGACCGCAGGTGTGATAGGCATTGTGATGGTTGGATCTGCTCTAATCGCTTAAGCACTGCAATTTCTCAGTATCTTCTAAGGTTTGCATTACCACGGGAAGATGCTGTTAATTATTTTTTAAAAGATAAGAGGTTAATATGAAACGTGTATTAATGCTTCTGGCAAACGGCGTTGAGCCCCTAGAAATGGCAGCTTTTACAGATGTTATGGGCTGGGCCTCTTTGATCGGTAAAGAAGAGGTTGAGTTAGTTGATGTGGGATTAACACCCAATATCAAAACGACCTTTGGTTTACAATTTACACCAAACACTTTATTAAGTAATGTCATTTTTGATGGCTCCCTTGATACTTTTCTTGATGGCTTTGATGCACTCGCTATTCCGGGCGGGTTTGAACCTTCAGGTTTTTACGATGAAGCCTTAAGCAAACCCTTTTTAGATGTTATTCGCCATTTTTCAAAACAAAATAAAGTGATTGCCAGCGTATGTGTTTCATCCATATGTCTTGGTGAGGCCGGTGTACTAAAGGGTAAAAATGCAACGACTTATCACCAGATTGGTGGAAAGCGAAAGCGACAATTAGAAGACACTGGGGCTAATTTTGTCGATCAACCGGTCGTTATCGACGGCAACTTTATTACTTCGACAGGCCCAGGCACAGCTTTAGAAGTTGCCTTTACGTTATTGGAGCGCCTGACAGACAAAGAAAATGCAGGAAATTTACGTTTAAGAATGCGTGTGCCGACGCCGAGCAAAGAATGGTATACCAGCGCGCAAGTGTAGCTCAAAGCTAGTTTAGCTCCTATAAAAGGCTCGTTCGAATCAACGTCTAAGCCCTTATGAGAGTCTGATTAGATGATTTATTTTACTTAAACTCATCCATTAAAAAATCAATAAAGCATCTGACCTTTTTCGATAAATACCGACGATGCGGATAAATAGCGAACAAGCCAAACTCGAGTGTTTTATAACCGGGTAGGATTTCCTTCAGTACCCCTTCCTGAAGTTCCGATTCAACAATAAAACGGGGAATCATACCTATTCCTCCACCTGCCATCGCGATTTCCTTAACAGCTCTGGGGCTATTGACGGCCACTTTTGAACTGACTTCGATGGAGGTTGTTTGACCTTCAGGGTCAACAATCGGCCACTGCTTTCCAATTCTAAAATTGCTATCAATAATACAGGTATGTTTAGAAATATCTTCGGCGCTTAATGGCTCACCTTGTTGAGTAATATATTCAGGTGAAGCACATAATGTTAGCGGTAACGTTTTTATATGCCTTGCAATCAAACTTGAGTCATCGACACCACCAATGCGAATAACGACATCGATACCTTCTTCTAGCATATCAATCATGCGGTCAGATAATTGTAGGTCTAGACTGAGATCTGGATAAGCTTCCAGAAATTTAGGAATTAAAGGTGAAAGACTCATTTCACCAAACGTTTGCGGCACACTGACTCTCAATAAGCCACGTGGGGCAGATTGAGCACCGGTTACGTTGTCGACCATCACTGAAAACTCTTCCAGCAAAGGTACTGCTTGATCGTAATACCGCTGGCCTTCTTCGGTTAAAGAAAGACGTCGCGTTGAGCGATTAAATAAACGAACACCTAATCGGCTTTCAACTTCACCCACGTATTTACTCACCAACGCTTTTGAAATGCCTTGGCGCTCACCCGCAGCCGTAAACGAACCCGTTTCAACCGCTGCTATTATTGTTTTCATGCCATCTAAAGTATCCATACTTTCAACATAACATTGACAATAATTCAATGATAGCCCTATTTATACTTCTACCGATAAGTTAGATACTAATCATATCGCATCAATTGCACATACTGTATCGAAATTAATTGAACTTTTAAGTAGTCAAAGTAAACAAACTAACCATACTTAAATTTGTTAAAACTGAACTCATTGGAGATCTGGCATGACTGAAAAAACTTCCCCTTTACACTCTTCACCTTTTCATCGGGGCGAACAAGCGATTCAGAGTCGTTTCGGTGTGAGAGATAGAATGGAGCGTTTTGGTAGTCGGGTAATACGTGATCACATGCCGGAGCAGCACCAAGAATTTTACTCACAACTCCCCTTTATTTTTACAGGTCATGCCGATAAAGACGGCTGGCCTTGGGCCTCTATTTTATTTAACAAACCGGGATTTATTAACTCGCCCAACCCTAAGACACTTAATATTCAGACTAAACCCGTATCGGGAGACCCTTTAGTCGAAACTTTAAAAGAGTGGTCTTTAGAAAAAGAAAGCTTAGAAAATGATATTCGTTTGGGTGTGCTTGGAATCGAATTAACGTCCAGACGACGCAATCGATTAGCCGCACATGTCATCAACCATTCAGATGACGGTATTCGTCTAGAGATTGATCAAGCTTTTGGCAATTGCCCACAATATATTCAAACACGTAATTTGGAAATGCTGGACCCAAGTACTTTGCCCCAAACAAACGTTAAAAATATTCAAATTTTCGATGATGAAGCTCAAGCATTAATCAGCAATAGTGATACTTTTTTTGTCGCGAGTCACATCGAAAGTGATGATCAAAATGAAAATTCCAACGCCAGCGAAGGAGCCGATGTATCGCACCGTGGCGGCCAGCCAGGTTTTGTTCGCGTCGACAATGAGCATACCCTCACCATACCTGACTACTTAGGTAATAATCACTTTAATACCTTAGGTAATTTTGCTGAAAATTCAAAAGCGGGCCTGCTCTTTATTGACTTCGAATCAGGCCATATTTTGACCCTCACTGGCACTGTTGAAATCATTTGGGACAGCCCGGAAACTAAACACTTTGAAGGCGCTGAACGGCTGTGGAAATTTCATATCGATCATGGCCGTTGGATACATCACGGCTTACCACTTCGCTGGAAGTTAGATGAATACTCACCCAATAGTTTACTAACAGGTACTTGGGACGAAGCAAATAAAATGGCTCATGCGGAAGCACATCAAGATGAGTGGCTACCTTATGAAATTGCTGAAGTAATCGAAGAAAGTAGCCTCATTAAGTCTTTTTATTTGAAGGCGAAAGATCATCAAGCCTTAAAGTTTTTACCCGGGCAGTTTCTCACCATCAAAGCCAACATCAATGGTAAAGAGCTGATCCGAAACTATTCACTGTCAAGCGCGCCCGCTGATTCGCTTTACCGTATCAGTGTTAAACGCGAACTATCTCAAAACTCGAAATTTCCTGATGGCGTATTTTCGAATCATATTCATCAGCAATTCAAAGTGGGCGATACCCTATACGCGAAAGCTCCACGCGGTGGATTTACCTTCAATGTAGAAAGCCAAAGACCAGCGGTACTGCTTGCGGGAGGTGTCGGCATAACCCCGATGATTTCGATGGCACGCCATGCCTTAAACGAATTAATTCGCACCCGCTCAGGTGAATCGCTGACCTTTATCGGCGCGGCAAAAGATCATCACCAACGTGCATTTTTTGACGAATTTAACGATTTAGAGAAAGCTTCTTCAGGTCAAATCAGAGCATTTTGGACACTCAGTGACATCGGCCCAACACTCAAACCAGGCAGAGACTTCCATAACAAGGGCCGTATTTCAGCAGAACTACTGCAAGCTATTTTGCCAATTGATGATTACGATTTTTACCTTTGTGGCCCCGCTGGCTTCATGCAGTCAACGTATGACCTATTACGAAAATTAGGTGTTAGTAATGCCCGAATTCAAGCAGAAGAGTTTGGCCCAGCCTCACTCCAACGCGATGCAGATCATGCTACCGAAGCGTTTAAGCCTGGCCCAGTTGCAACGGAAGCGGTGATTGAATTCACCGAGTCTAAGGTTGAACAATCTTGGTCTGAAGGTGATGGTAACTTACTTGATTTTGCAGAAGCTCATGGCTTTACACCAGAGTTCGGCTGCCGGAGTGGTCAATGCGGCGCTTGTAAGACTAAACTGGTTTCTGGAAAAGTGGCCTACCAGACGGAACATCCATCCACTGTCGCGGATGATGAAGTCTTACTATGCTGCGCCGTACCAGCAGCCGTTGAAGGTGAAACGATCGTGAAACTTAGTTTAAAGCTCTAAATATCTTCTTTTGATACAATGGGCTTAGTCTGTAAAAATTAAGACTATTGCCCTGGGTTCGTCACAAATTTATTCGGTTTTTGGTTAATTACATAATCCAAAAATACTTCACGATATTTTTTATTTTTACCATACCACCGCTCAACGGTGGCAAGTTGTTTCATGAGCATTTCATTGGTAATAATTTTATTTATATTCGCCATTACCTTTTTACCAAAAGGCGTTTTTGAACAATGCGAATGCAGGCTCGAATACATTGGAATTTCTTCAATATTATAAAACTGGTATTTATTAGGCAGCTCTTTTAATTCAGCATCATAAATGGATTGTGCAGAGTAAGCGAAAAAATAGTCCAAACGGTTTCGATCCAGCATGGCGAGATTAAATTCGACCTCTCCTCTTGATGAAAAGTAGATATTTTCTTTGCCACGGTATTGTTCAAGCAATTCATTCACCTTTTTGGAATAACTCATTTCTTCCAAATACCCCAAGGTAAGATTCGGCTTCGTCAAAAGCTTCGCTAACGATAAGGTATTGCCAGGTTTTCCAAACAAGTGTTGCTTGGATTTTAAAGTCAGAATCCCCGTTCCTGGCCCTAGTGAAACTGCCCGGCTATGCACACGATAGTCTTTGCTTCCTGGCACAATCCAAGCCCATGCAACACATACGTTTTCCTCTCGTATTAACAGATTATATCGTCGTGCATTGCTGATAATATTTTCGTGGTTGTATTGAGGTAATTTATCTTGCAAGCCCTTATTAAAAGAGTCACCCAAACCCTGCCCTACAAACGGCCCTTTAGTCAAAAAGTTAGGTGTTTGTTCCCAGGTCAGCCAACGTATCGTTGGTTTTTCCTGCGCGAAGGCAGCAGCTGAAAAAAAAGCCAACGCTACAAGAAGGCACGATATTATGAATCGCAATAGACACATCCTATTAATAAGCTTACAAACAATATGAATACATATTAGTTCAAACGAATAGACGTGCCAATAGACACAAAATATGCTTAAAATAGTATGACCTATTAATACAAAACTTCTGCTCGCTTTATTAAACGTTATGGTGTCAAATTCTAGAAAGGTTGCCAGCACACCTTACAACACATGAAAAACAATACTGATCGAAAATAAATCTCTAGGAGTAAAGCAGTGAAAATTTTAAACAATAAAATAGCCATGGTCACTGGCGCTTCAGAAGGTATTGGCCGCGGTATCGCTGGGGCGCTCGCGCAAGAAGGCGTTAAAGTAGCCATTATTGCTCGATCTCAAGAGAAACTAGAGGCGACGGCAAAAGAACTGGGGGACAATGTATTCCCTTTTTCGGCTGATTTAATGAATCCTGAGTCAGTACGTAACGTCGTTAAAAAAATTGAAACTGAACTCGGTAATGTGGATATTTTGGTTAACAACGTGGGGGGTGGTACGTTCAAGCCAATGGATATGCAGAGCGATTGGGAAGCTGATTTACCCGTGCAAATTCCGATGGCTGCAGCGGTCGCGGCCTGCCATGCCGTTATTCCAAGTATGGTTAAACGAAAGTCTGGGCATTTGGTTAATTTAACCAGCCCGGCGGGTTATGTACCGTTCCCTTACATGATGCCTTATGTGGCATCTCGGCATGCTATGGTGGGTTTGTCTTTATCATTGCACGGCGAATTAAAAGAGCATGGTGTTGGTTCTACCCTGTTTTGCCCCTCTCAGGTTAATACCGGTTATTTCGACCATAATGATGCCGATATGGGCTGGTACCCTCGTGTATCTAGGGTGTTTCCGATTTTAGAGCCCGAGCAAGTCGGTGAGCAGGTCGTCAAAGCGATTAAAGGTAATAAACGAGAGGTTATTTACCCCTTCAGCTTATGGGCATTCTTACGTTTCTATCAAAAACTACCCACATTATCGGTACTATTTTTGAAATTATTTGGTTTATGGCGGCCGCTTGCTCGTCGCAAAGAGACCAAAACCCACTAAATGGTAGCTTGGGGTGAGCAACGCAAACTCCAAGTACGCACCATAAATGCCACTACTATATTTTTGCTTTACCCGACATAAATGCTTGAAGCGCTTCGCCCATCTTTTTATGTACCATATTCACGGCTTTTAAAGGACGAATCATCACTTTAAAATCGGTAATTTTATTGTCTTCATTCCAATAAATCATGTCGACGCCATTAACAAAAATGCCATCCATTTCTGTTTCAAACTCTAACATCGCAAAGTCTTCATCATAGACTTCTCGTACATACTTGAACTTATCATTACCAATGGTCTGCATGGCACCAGCCAAATACATTTTAGTAATAGCTTTTCCTTCTTGTACGGTATGCACAACAGGCGAATGCATCCGAGCATCATCTGCGAGAATCTCATCTAATATTTTGATATTTTTTGTGTCGACAAGTTCGTGCCATTTTTCGATTACAGTTGGAATCACGTTACAACCTCTTATATGAATATGTAAGCATATACTTTTAACATGATGCGAGACGCTAAGGAATAGGTGCATGTCCTTTTGGTTAGTTTAATGGCTCTTATCTACTAATGAACATATACCCTTTAATTTCATGTTATAAAAATGTAGTCTCATCGGTAATATAAATACAGGATGCATTAGCTTACAAAGGAGCTGGATATTTTGGGTGAGGCGACAGTCGAAAGATTAGACAATGGCATAGTGAGCGTTATCTACCCTAAAAAAGGGCATATAACCTTAGACATGTTTCACAACATTTATGCTCAGATACGCAATTTAGCAAGTGAACCTGTACCGATTATGATTATAGGCCAACGTGTACACTATGTTGAATATGGGGCTTTAGAATTAACCACAACACCTGAAGTGGCCGCTATGGTCTCAGCCCAAGCAGTTGTGACGAAAACACGATTAGAATGTTTATTAGGTAAGCTATATCTAAAAACCCACCGTACAAAATACCCATCTCGTTGCTTTATATCTGAAGATGAAGCACAACAGTGGCTGTTAAATGAATCTGAAGCACGTACTTTATGATAAGAGACGCTAGGATGTCGGTGCATGTCCTTTCAAATAATTTAATAACCAATAACAACCAATAATCGCCTTCTAACTCCTTTCATTCAGTTACATTTAAGCAAAACCATTTATCCCCTCGCAATACCATATAAAAGCCTGCCTCACCCTTTACAGTACAATTTTTATACTACACTTACATATCTAGAAGTTATTGCTTTGATTTATTTCGAATAAGCAGGTCTATGCATGCCGATAGCAAAACGCCTCATAATAATATGCTTCATCACCTTTATTAGTGCATATTCTAATGCCCAGCAATGCCATCAAATCCAAGTCAATGGTGGCTCTAGTTGGTTTCCTTTTTTTTATCGAGGTGGTTATCAAGAGTACGGTATCATCGGTGATATCGTTATAGAGGCGTCAAAAAGGCTGAAAATCCAGCCTATCATCATTGACCCAACCCCATGGAAACGCACACTTTTAATGCTGAAACACGGCAGTATTGATGTCATCGCTGGTGCAATAAAAACCCAAGAAAGAGCAAGCGAATTCCAGTTTTCAGATACATTAATTACAACTCAATTGAGAATTATCGTTAGGAAAGGCAAAGAGTTTGCGTTCAAATCAATAAAAGATTTGAAAGGGCGCGAAGGGCTCAAGATTCGCGGACATAGTTTAGGCACTGCTCATGATGATTATGCGCACAAAAAATTAATTATCAAAGAAGTGCATAATATCTCTTCGGTCTTGAAGATGCTGATCGCTAACCGAGCAGACTATGGCATTTACGAAATTCAAGGAGCCCAACATACAATCAAACGTTTAAATTTTAGTAAACAACTCACCATCCTTAAACACGTATTGAGTGAGGAACCTTTATTTGTCATTTTTTCAAAAAACTCTAAGTGTTCAGGTAAAGCGAATCGATTCTTCAAAACATTCAATGACATGAAGAAAGATGGATCAATTCAGCGAATACAAGAACGCTATCTTCAAGTTTCGAACGCTGTGGCAGGTATTGAAAATGAATAAAACCATGGAATTCATTATTTTTTATGCGGCGTGTCTTTCCTTATTCGTTTGGTTAAATATATCGTTCGCAGATGAACAATTTGATGGTCACTTAGAGCAAATCAGTAGCACCGCCTCAATTAGTGCATCCAAGCACCAAGAAGATCTATTTGATACGCCTATCTCCATGAGTGTCATTACTGGAGAGCAGATTAAATCGGCTGGCGCACTCAGTATTCCAGAAGCACTAAAATTAGTGCCTGGAGTTTTAGTCAGGGAGTTATCTAACGGTTTATATGAAGTACATATTCGAGGGTTTGAAAATGTGCCGCAATTTGAGGCAACAACAAGTTTGGGTAACCAGTCTTCACTCATTATGATTGATAACCGCCCAATCTATAGCTACTTTAATGGCGGTACATTTTGGGAAAACCTACCCATAGGTATCGATGATATAGCGCAAATTGAAGTAATACGTGGTGCCAGTAGCGCGCTTTATGGTGCAAATGCGATGACCGGCGTTATTCATATCATAACTAAGCGGCCGTCATCAGGCCAACAAGGTGGCGAAATGAATCTCAGCGTGGGAAGTAGTAAAACCAAAGTAGCTCATTTATCAACCCATACGTCCCTTGGTAATCATCAGCTACGTTTTAGTGGGTTGTATGACCAACGCAATCGATACCAATCCACTTATTATAGTTATTCAAAAGACAAATACGTAGAGTTAAATGATATCAATAGCGAACGGGATATTCCTTATGTTATTCAAGACCCAAAAGAAGCAAAGGATCAAACCGCTTTTCAAGTTAGCCTTAATAATGACTCTAGGTCAGAAGTTGCTTATGACATTAGTTTGAGCCACCAAGAGACCACATCACACAAAGAGTATTTAGGTATTCGCACTACGCCGCTTCATGAAGCAACTATAAAAAATTCGGCAATTAATACGCAGGTTAATATGCGTAATTTTTATTTCCGGCTTTCACATGCAAAAGGCGAGACTCGTTTTCCTGCCGTTACTTCTTTTAGTTTTGATGAAAAGGTTACTCAAAGTTCCATTGAGTATGAATACAGTTTACCTAAATGGCGCATACGCCCTGGCTTAGCTTATGACGAAATTGACTACGATGCAGGGTTTGTTGGAGGAAAACAAAACCTACGTAATAAAGCCGCGATGCTACGCGCAGATTATCAAGCGAGTTCTAGACTTCGCCTAATCGCAGCTTTACGACATGATGAATACAATGTTCCTTCGGACAAGTACCTTAGTTATCAGTTATTAAGTACTTACAAATTACAAATGGATACCGTGCTGCGGCTAGGCATAGAGAAAGCGCACCGTTCGCCTTTCATTACCGAACGATTTGTAAATATTGGCATCAGCGACCCAAACTTCCCTGGGTTTCGATCAGATTTTATCGGTGATAAACAAATGGATTTAACCACGATCAACACGGTGGAACTGGGTATCCGCCATCAATTTAGTTTTAACAACTGGATAGATGTAGAAGTGTTTCATAACCAAATAGAGGATTATGTAAATCCTATTAATACAGGTATAACCATTGATGGTCCTCTTAAAGTTATAACAAACCAGTTCCAAGTTTTACCCACACGCGCTGAACAAACCGGCCTCACCTTTGACTGGGGATACGAAGCATTGAACTGGGATATTAATGCCTTTTTAACCGTTCAAAAAACAATAATTAAAGATCAATTTACCAACCTTACTTCACCACTGACGCTAATGGAAACAAATAGCAAAGCTACACCCACAACTTATGGTGGCTTCAATACAAATTGGCGCCCCAGTTCAAAGTGGAGCCTCAATAGCAATTTATACTATATGCAGGATCATGAGGTTAAGCTACAACAACCAGAATCAAATCAGAATTTTCAAAACTGGTTTACGCTCAATTTGAGAATGACTCACCATTTATCAAAATTAGTCGACTTACATTTAGGCCTTAAAAATTTAAGCAATCGCACTCAAAGCCAGTATTTTAGAGCGGATATCATAGAGCCAATTTTATTGTTTGGCGTAGATATGCGCTTTTCTAACTAATGATTTCTATAATTTAGACCAGACATCAAAGTAGTGCTGTGCGCTTTTAAGCATTAAAAGGCATCTAATCACTTACTGTCTTGAGATAGACAGCTCTTTTTTACACGTAGCATGAACAAGCCCTTGTTTATCCACTAAGTCGATTTCATAATTTCTCATTAGTTTTTGCGAATTAATTAAATCTTTTTGAATCCCTTCAAGTTCTTTCTGACTGATACGAAACTGTGCAAATAGCGTTGTTTTCGCGGGTCGTTTAAAGTGAATGGACGCTGTTCGATCGATTACTCGATATTGTCGACCCAAAATTTTATATAACATCACGCCATATATTGGATCTAAGGCCGCATATAAGCCACCGCCCCATGTGATGCCCATATGGTTTCTGGTTTTCCAATTACTTGGGATTTTTACATGTACTTCATGAAAATCAGATGCAACGTAAGTAACACGCGCCCCTGTTCGACGGTATGCCGGAAATAGGTTTCCTCCCCACCGCCACACGCGAGACTCTAATGATTCTTTCATGGATATAGCCATAACTTTACGCTCCAATTTTTATTGAATTTCTAAAATTATTTTTCCCTTAGCACGTAAACTTCTACTATGGTCATGCGCTTGACTTGCTTGCTGGAGGGGAAAAACTTGATCAATAATTGGTTTCACTCTGCCAGCTGAAATCAACTTTGCCACCTCTGCAAGGTCACGGCTACTTGACTTAACCATCACTACTTTTGATTTTTTGGTGGCTTCAAACAAGAGTGACTTAATGCTTGTTGTGGCCATTGATTTCAGATTTTTAGGGCTAGGTATCGTCGAAACATACGTCCCTCCATTAGTCAGTATGGACGCGCACTTATTTAAGTTGTGTCGACCAATCGTATCGAAAATAATATCGTAGCGACTCCCCTCTTTTAGGAAGTCCTGCTGGTGATAATCAATGACCTTTATTGCACCTAAGCCGGTGACTAGCTCTGCATTCTTCTCACTACACACAGCCGTGACTTCGCCCCCTAGAGCCTTAGCGATTTGTACACCATAACTTCCCACGCCGCCTGATGCACCGATCACCAGAACCTTCATGCCCTCTTTAATTCCGGCTTTATCCACAAGAGCTTGCCAAGCTGTTAGCGAGCATAACGGAACCCCTGCCGCTTCGTTATAAGAAATATTATTCGGAATATTTGTCACCTTTTTTGCAAGTGCAACGACCTCACTGGCATACGTAGCCAATCCTTCTGAGGGATTTTTCATGCCAAATACTTTATCGCCAATTTCATAGCCTTTTACGTTTTTACCTATTTCTGAGACTTCCCCTGCAAAGTCACTGCCTAGAATTAATGGGAACTTAGGCACTAAAAACTGTAACTGATATCGGCCACTTCTAATCAACCAATCACGGGGATTCACACTAGAGGCATGATTTTTGACACGTATCTCGTTTGCATTAATTGCTGGACTGACTTGTTCTCCATATTGTAAAACATCACTTTTGCCATACTTTGTTTGGTAAATAGCTTTCATATTTTTATCGCCTTTATAATTCGTATAATTGCATTTAAACCAATCATATGGTTCGTCAACGAACTATATGATTAAAACTATGCGAGTATTAGTAGTTCCTTAACGCCTTCGATATTAAATACGTCAACTGCTGCTGTTCGTCTTCAGAAAAACCTTTATATACTCTGCCATTCACATTCTCTGATAGTACTTTAAAGTCTTCTTTATGCGCCAAACTTTTTGGTGTAAGTCGAACCAACTTCACTCTTTGATCTTCTGAAGAAACTGTCTTTTCAACATAATCCAGACGAATCAGCTTATCCACTAACTCTGTTGTTGATGATTTTTTTTTATTAATTCTTATAGATAAATCTTTAAGTGACAACGCTTGCTCACGGTATAGTGTGATGAGTATGGCGCCATGCGAGGGCGCTAAGCCAATCATGCCTAGTCGTTTAAGCTCACTCGTGACGTGCTCATAAGCGTAGTCTCTTAACTGAGCAGCTAAAAATACAATACCGTTTGTTCTTGGCGTCATGAGATTACCTATTTAGACCATACTTTATGAGTCGACAATATAATAGTAGTTCGCTAACGAACTAAAATCAAGTCTTAAGTTTCAACCAACCACTCCTCACCAATGCCGATAAATAAAGCTACAGATAAATTTTACGCATTTTCAAACTCTACTCGAATACCAAGATGAAATACTTGAAACGCAATATGGCACAAAATAAGTGACTACTAATTTAAGATAATCGACAGGTATGCGACCAAGCAGTCCATCAAATTGATTAATCATATTTAAAACACTGCCCACAACAAAAGCTACGACAAACCACTTCCAATGTAGGAAGTGGTTTATCAATACTGACTGCTTAAAGCTCAAGTGACGGACCAAAGGTTTCATAATGTAGCTGTTCAGCATTAAAACCTAAGCTTTTGAACAGTTGATTGACGGCACTCATGAAAGGCTTAGGACCACAAAAATAAATATCTGTTTGACCATCAATGCTAAAATTACTACCGTTCAACCATTTTTGCACAACCGCTTCATTTAAATAACCTAAATGATCAGCGCCATCACCTGCCTCTAATGAGATTTTGTAGTTGATATTTTCTTTCACTGCTAACTCAGCTAATTCTTCTTTCAGTATGATATTTTCCTGGTTTCTAGCGCATTGAATAAATAATAAATCTTCACCTCGCACCTCTTTTTTGAGCGCATCATATAAAAGACTAATCATAGGCGTAACACCCACACCACCCGAAATAAGTACATGTTTCCTGGCGTCCGAATTAAGGGTAAATACACCCGTTGGCGCTTGTAATAACACTTTGTCTCCCGCTTCACTTTGATGCAAATGATTCGAGACCAAGCCGCTAAACTCTGCTTTTGTCGAAATACGTAAGAACGGTTCATCACCCTTTCCCGATAATGAGTATTGACGAATTTCATCAAATTCGGAATCTTCAGGATTTACTTTTAAACCAATATATTGACCACCGGAGTAGGTTGGAATACTTTTTCCATCTGTAGGTTTTAGATAAAAAGATTTCACCTCTGGAGTTTCTGTCACCACCTTATCAATTTCAAACTCTCTAAATCCTCTCCATCCGCCTTCTGCTTCTTCATTTGTTTTGTAGATATTTTCTTCGGTATTAATAAATATGTTTGCTAGTAAATCGTACGCTTCTTCCCATGCTAATAGTGCAGGATGGCCATCCGGTAGGTTCAATACATTCTGAATAGCCGCTAATAAATTCTCCCCTACGACTGGATATTGTTCTGGCTTAATTCCAAGACTCACATGTTTGTGTGCGATCCGCTCAACGACGGGTATCAAAACTTCTATGTTGTCTAGATTATTCGCATAAGCAAGTACGGCATCAGCCAGTGCACGGGGCTGCTCTCCTCTTTTTTGATTCACTTGATTAAAAACATTTTTAAGCTCTGGGTGTAATTCAAATAAACGCTTATAAAAGTACTGTGTAATGGCTTCGCCATGCTCTGCTAATAGAGTAGTCGTTGATTTAACCGTATCGATTGTTTGCTGACTTAACATAAATAACTCCTAGTATGGTTCAAAACTTAAAGGTTCATTTCATATGCATCTTTAATAAGATACATCTTACATGTATCTTTTTGGAATGCAAGAACTTATACTGAATTAAGCAAGCACTCAGCTAAACAAATATATATACATGAGGAATATCCGATGCAATTGACCAAGCACACCGACTATGCTTTTCGCATCTTAATTTTTTTAGCCACACTGGAGAAAGACAAACTCACCACAATCAAGCAATTGACAGAAAGCTTCGATATATCAAAAAGTCATACGATGAAAATAGTGAATAAACTGGTGCATCAAAACTGGGTCAAAGCGACGAGAGGGAAAAATGGCGGTATACAACTGGGTATTGCAGCAAGTGAAATATCACTTAAAGAAGTGGTTGTACTCATGGAACAAACGCTTGAACCAGTAAACTGCGATAAGCCTTTGTGCGCTTTAAAAACAGCATGCCAACTAAAAGGTATTTTACTGCAATCTCAGGAGCAGTATTTGTCGCATTTAGGGAAATTTACTATTGGGGATTTGGTCAATAGCAAAACGATTGATGTGATTCGTTTAATTTCTTAGTTGGCACGACAACTTGCAGTGATCACGTCACAATCGTCTACGTAAGTATTTTTTATATTTAAAATTTTATCTAAATTTTCGATAAACAACACAATCAGGTTTGGGTCAAAGTGGTGCCCGGCTCCTTGCTCCAAGTGCTCCACAGCCTGACTTACCGTCCAAGCTTCTTTATATGGCCTTACCGTTGTTAGTGCATCAAATACATCGGCAATTGCTGTAATTCGAGCTTCAATAGGAATCGATTCTCCAGCAAGCCCTGAAGGATATCCGGCACCATCCCAGCGTTCATGATGTGATAATGCAATGGTTGACGCCATACTCACCAACATTGATGAGCGTGAAGACAATATATCGGCACCAATTTTACTATGGCCATCCATTATTTTGCGTTCAGCATCATCAAGCGAGCCCGACTTTAATAAAATTGAATCTGGAATCGCTATTTTTCCTAAATCATGTAACGGAGCGGCTTTCTCGATCAAATAACAAATTTCTGGAACTAGACCGTACACTTCAGCAAGAATTCTGGCATATTGCCCGACCCTCAAGACATGTTTCCCTGTATCTTTATCCTTAAACTCAGCAATTAGTGCCATACTTTTAATTAAGAACTGATTCGCTTCAGATAATTCTAGCGTCCGCGCCTCTATCTTTTTTTCTAATACTGCGACCGTATTAATTTTAGATTTAAATGCAGTGTGCGCCACTAATAAATTTCTGACTCGCAATACTGCTTCAACTTCATCAATAGGCTTATTAATAAAATCCTGGGCACCTGACTGAAGTGCTCGATTTCGAGTTTCTACTTTTTGCGAGCCGGTCACAATCAAAATTGTAGGCCTATTTTTAAGTGAAGAATTTTCAATACATTCCATCACTCCAAAGCCATCTAGAATAGGCATTTCAATATCCAACACCAAGAGATCAAAATCTGATTCTTGAAGCATTGGCACTACTTTTTCAGGGTCTGTAATACCAGTAACACAATCAAACCCCTCTGATACCAGCAAAGCTCGTAGCATCATGATGTTAGATACTGAGTCATCACAAATAAGAATATTCGATTGAAAAATGTCGTCCATATACCTTCTCTTTTTCCCGTGAATTCTGAGTCAATTAAAACACAGAAGAAATAGGATAAATTAAACGAACGACTTCAATACACACCATTATAAAAAAACATCATCGTGTTAGCATTACTCAAATTAGGTTGGTGCTAACAAATAAAAAGGCAGTATTTTGAATAGCCGTACGTCTAAAAATTAGGTTCATAGGTTGAAGTATAGCTGGTCTTTTCGGCCATTCTAGTTATTAACTAGAGTAATTCGAACTGAAATCAAGACTATGAGTCGACTCTATGTACGGCATCTTTATAGCGTTTGGTATTTCTTGCCAAAACCCATTCGGTAAGTTTTCTTTTTAGCCCTTTCTGCTTCCATGGCGCGTATTGTGCTTCTGCGCCTTGTGCTAGCTTAGATTCATGTATGTAGCTACCAGTACTGTAATACTTCCTAAAATTCATTATGAGAGGGTGCCATTTATCAGGGTCAACATGAGGTTTGCTCGGATCTTTTAATATTAATTCATCAAGATGTACTTTCTCGATACTCAGTTCAAATGCAACTGATGGGACTGCCATCTTGGGATCGTGCTCACCAAAGGGCATCTTGTTTACGATCCTAGCTTCAAGCTGAACAGGACATTCTTCTATACGAGGGGGTTTAACCGTTATTGATTTTTGTTCAGTTAAGCCAGCCACCAAAAACTTATTGGCTTCGTACTTATACCCCAACGCTTTTTTGTGTAGCGGTAGCTTCTGGCGCCCTGTGGTTTTTGCTATCCGATTAACCGATTCCACTTGTTTATCAGACGCCATATTCAATACACACTCACCAGTGCGCAATAAATTCTCAGTGGTTTTAGAAGAGGCATCCATGCCAATCATACAACTCCACGATAACCACCAGATTGATGAAATAGGAGCAACGTTTGCCGATCCATCCTCATTGAGGGTTGTGACTAATACCACTGGCGTACCAAAATATAAAATCGCGGGTTCAAGATCTTTATGCATATTCATTTCCTTCATCATTTAAGTGTTGAAAGAATTATGCTGAGCTTACTAAAATGAAACGACCCGATTCTTGCTGTTTTTAGTTTTTTACGTCTTTTAAGTAATCAGTTCCATTTTATTAAATAAAATATATTTTGCTCACAAGATTGCGCTTTAATAGTAGAACACTAAATAAAGCAAAGTACTCTAGATCCGTTTAGCGAAACGACTACGATAAACCGAAAGTGTAAGACCTGTATGCTGTTTAAATAAACGCCTAAAGGAACTCACGTCTTCATAACCCACCAGCTGTACAATTTTTTCAGGTTCAAATTGAGTTTCTGTCAGTAGTTTTTGCGCAGCTTCGATACGCACACGCTGCAAATAAGTATAAGGCGTAATATTTAGCGCTGCTTTAAAACGTCTAATTAAAGTACGCTTACTGACATTGAATTTAGTGGAAATATCATCAAGAACTTGTGATTGTTGATAATAGTCTTCAAAGTAAGTTTGTACACCTGCGATGAGTTCGTCATGATGGTTTTGCGCCAGTCGCGCCAAGCTGTAACTCAACTGACTTTCTCTTCGGTAGTCGATAACAAATGCTTTTGCTGTTTGTAGTGCGACATTATAGCCAAGCTCTTTTTCGATAATGTAAATACCGAGATCAAGCCATGCCAACCCTCCCCCTGCACAGTAAATGCTGCCATCAACCGTAATAAGTTGATCTGCCCGTAAATCAACTTGGGGATAACGCGCCTCAAACATTTCCTTATAACCCCAATGCGTTGTGGCGCGCCTTCCATCTAACAAGCCAGCTTCAGCAAGAAAAAAATTGCCGGTACAATTACCCGCAATCATCAGATTATTTTCAAAACCCCATTGTAAAAATGTCTTCATTTCAGGATTTTTAAGCAGTGTATATTCTATGGGGCTGCCAATGGTCGGCACGATGATCGCGATTAGATTCTCCAGAATCTGGTCACTTTCGATGACTTGAGCAAAGCTCATGTGGGCTTCAATACCTACGTTATTAATACACTTGATTGATGAGCCATCAGCACTCGCAACCCAAACTTTGAATTTAGGCTCTGGTGACTCAGACTGAATAAGCTCCCAACTCACCCCCGTTAAAGAAAGTATATCCAAGACGCCGGTTATGGCTGTTGATAATGCACCATTAAAACCTGCAATAATGACATGCTTCATTTATTTACTTCCATTCGAACTTATCCAATATTTTTTCATTTGAAGCGCATTCAATCGTAATCACTAGTTTTAAACTAGTCACCATGATTAACACCAATATAGTCAATAGCGACATTGCCCTGCACATTTTTCATGAGAGACCTCATACACCCTCTAATATGCTTCAACCATTAAGCTGCGATTGATATTACAATGAGTTTAGCGAATTAGACCCCAAAATTTCCAGAATGTAGACGTTATTTGCTGCAGCACCACACCTAAAAGGGTTCATACCTAATAAGTTCAATGAATAGATTAAGGATATTCTAGTGCTTAAATCAGTCTTCGGCTATATTTAAGCACGCAGGGTATCGCTAGAATATATGAATCAAATAATAACAGGAGAAAATCCTGGAACAAAAGCTAAGTAACAATGTATGGCGGACAAGTACTATTAGCACTTTTCGCTTTAATCGTTGGTTGGTGGATTGTTAGTCGAATTAGCCGTATGGCCAATACTACGTTAACAGGAAATATGCCAGATGAAACTTTAGCCCAATTTTTATCTAGCGCGATCGAAATCTGTTTAAAGACGCTTCTTATTATTAGCATTGCCTCCATGATTGGTATTGAGACGACATCATTTATTGCCGTATTAGGCGCAGCAGGCTTAGCCGTTGGTTTAGCGTTACAAGGAAGCCTTCCAAATTTCTCAGGTGGGGTCATGATTCTGATATTTAGACCAATACACGTGGGCGAGTATGTTGCTGCGCAGGGTCATGAAGGCGTTGTACAAGAGATGGAAATTTTCGTCACGACTTTACTTACATTTGATGAACGCACTATTATTTTGCCAAATGGTCCTCTCGCTAACGGCAGTATCATCAACTATACACGAAGCAAAACACGCGCCGTCGAAATAACCATTGGTATTAGTTATTCTGACGATATCAAAAAAGCAAAATCGGCGATGGAATCGGTCATCAATCAGGATCCGAGAATGCTGAAAGACAAAGCTAATGTTGTCGCCGTTTGCGACTTAGGTGCGAGTTCTGTCGATTTTCTTGTGCGCGCTTTTGTCAAAACTGATGATTATTGGGACTTCTTCTTCGATGCGCGCCCTATGCTTAAAGAAGCCGTCGAATCGGCAGGTGCGACCATTCCGTTCCCTCAGCAAGATGTTCATATGCATCAAGTTGTATAACTTTTAAATGGCAACGATTAAAAGAGCCATAACGATCCTAGTCATGACTCTACATTCTTTTTTAGCCAATAAACCCTTTCGCCACATCCTTTAAAAACGATTAATTTTGAACCGCTCTACATGTACCCGACCCTATTGCATACACTTTTGTCATTTTTCACACCAAAAATGTCAATACTGACAATACTCTTAATACGCACCAAGAGTCATACTGAGTGCCATCAACCAAATAGCAATTTATGCTCGCAATAGTAGGACGCTACCATGTTAATCAATCAACAAGATCTGAATTTTTTGCTCTACAACGTGTTCGATGCGATGGAGCTCACTCAATATAGCCAGTATAAGGAACACGATCGGGCAACTTTTGATAGCGTTATCAATACGGCAAACCATATTGCACAAACCTACTTCGCTCCCCATAACAGTAAAGCGGATGAACATGAACCACAATTTGATGGCAAGTCGGTATCAACGATTCCCGAAGTAAAAGAAGCTTGGCAGCATTACGCCAAGTCAGGTTTGCTCAACGCGACCCAAAGTTTTCAAGATGGCGGTATGCAGCTACCGACTCTCATTAACTCTGCTTGTTGCGGTCTATTCACATCCGCCAACCCCAGTACCGCCGGTTACACCTTTTTAACCACTGCTGCGGCTAATGTAATTAATGCATTTGGCAGTGAAGATCAAAAATCACGTTTTTTATCCGGTATGTATAACGGACGTTTTGCAGGCACCATGGCTTTAACAGAGCCAGATGTGGGCTCTAGCTTGGGTGATCTAAGCACAAAGGCCATCCCGCAAGTTGACGGCAGCTACCATATCAAGGGCCAAAAAATGTTCATCTCTGGTGGCGACCAAGATATTACAGAGAATATCGTGCACTTGGTGCTTGCTCGAGTAGTAGGCGCTGTGGGTGGTGTTAAAGGAATCAGCCTTTTCATCGTGCCTAAATTCCTAGTAAATGACAATGGTGAACTAGGTGATCGTAACGATGTAAAACTAGCAGGATTATTGCATAAAATGGGTTATCGCGGCACGACATCAACCGTACTGAATTTTGGTGAAGATGACTGTTGCAGCGCTTACCTGATTGGCGAAGAAGGTAAAGGGCTATCGTATATGTTCAAAATGATGAACGAAGCGAGAATAGGCGTCGGCTTAGGTGCCGCCATGATCGGATATCGCGGCTACCTTGAATCTCTTGAATACGCAAAAAATCGCCCCCAAGGCCGCAAACCTTCTCAGAAAGAGAAAGATAGCAAACCGATTAACATCATTGAACATGCCGACGTTAAACGCATGCTGCTCGCTCAAAAATCTTACGTTGAAGGCTCGCTAGCACTTTGCCTTTTTGCATCTAGATTGATGGATGAGCTTGAGGCGGGAGACAGCCTTGAAGAAACAAGTAGACAAGATAGCGGTATACTTTTAGATTTACTCACACCAATCGTGAAGAGCTTTCCTTCTTATTATGGCGTAAAAGCAAATGACCTAGCAATACAGGTACTTGCCGGCTCAGGGTATATTAGAGAATACCCAGTTGAACAATGCTACCGAGACAATCGCCTTAATCCAATTCATGAAGGTACGCATGGTATCCAGTCACTCGATCTGCTCGGCAGAAAATTATGGATGAACAATGGAAAAGGCCTTCAACTGTTAATGGAACGAGTGCAAAAAACCCTTAAGAACTGTCAGCAGCATGATAGTTTGTCCCCTTTACTAAAGACCTATCAGCAAAATATTACTATTTTTTCGCAAACCACCATGACCTTAGGACAAAACCTCCAAAGCGGAAAGGTCGATGAAACTTTGGCAAACAGTGCCCTGTACCTAGATATGATGGGAAAGATTGTGGTGGCTTGGTTATGGTTAGAAATGTCAGACAAAGCTATTCAGGCGTTTTCCTCTAGCGAGAGCGAAGCCGACCAAAAATTTCTTGCAGGCAAACTACAAGCTTGTAAATATTTTATTGAATGGGAACTAGGAGAAATTTCTTCTCAATCAAAACTATTATGCGAACTCAATAGTACTTGCGCAGATATGCAAGCAGACTGGTTTTAGCTTAGGATTTACACCTTAAATAATATAACGAATCACCCTTAACTGTCATTTCGGTGGTATTTTAGCCCGCCCCTATGACTTTAAGGTCGTAGATCCCCGATTAAACACTTCGAGGATGACAGAAGTAATAGGATTATAAAATGAAGAATTCAGAACAAACAAAAGTATTGGTAGAAGAAGATAATCATATATTAACAATTACGTTTAATCGTCCGGAAAAATACAACGCACTAGACCCCGAAAGCTTTAAGCTGCTTTCTAAAGCGCTATACAGACTAGAACATGAAAGCCATTTACGGGTAGGCATTATACGCGCAGCCGGCAAACACTTTACGAGTGGCTTGGAATTGGACAAATGGGCCCCCATATTTGCAAAAGGAATTAATATTGAGTTTGAGGAAGATGAGCTATCGCCTTATGGCGTTGAAGGAAAAATTTTAAGCAAACCCCTGATCTGTGCAGTCCAAGGTTTATGCTACACCTCAGGTTTGGAATTACTGCTGAATACCGAAATTCGCGTGGCCACCCCCGATACTCGCTTTGCCCAATTGGAAGTGAAGCGTGGTATTTATGCTTGTCGAGGTGGAACAATCAGGTTACAGGAGGAAATAGGTTGGTCAAATGCACAGCGCTACCTGCTAACCGGTGATACTTTTACAGCAGAACAAGCCTTACAGTGGGGTATGATTCAGGAAATCGTGCCATTGGAGAAATTACATCAGCGCGCTTTTGAGTTAGCAAAAAAGGTGGCACTAGCAGCACCTTTAGGTGTTCAGGCCTCTCTGCGCTCGTCCAAGTTGTCACGAATGCAGTCCCAAGAAATTGCTTTTAAACATGTCAGCGATGAAATGCCTGCCGTCATGAAAAGTAAAGATGCACAGGAAGGTGTACTTTCATTTTTACAAAAGCGAGATGCTCAGTTTACTGGCGAATAATCGTATTTGAATTTAAAATCTAGGATAAGTTATGAAAAAAGTTATTATCACAGGTGCCTCATCAGGTATTGGAGAAGCATTAGCCTATGAATACGCCCAGAATGGTTACGCTCTGGGTCTAGTAGCGCGTAGACTGGACCGTTTGACGCTGCTTCAAAAAGATCTAGTTCAATACGGCTCACCTGTTGCAATCCGGTCACTCGATGTGGCAAACGACCAAGAAATTTTACCCGTATTTGAGTCGATTAGTGATGAATTAGGCGGCATCGATATCATCATTGCCAACGCTGGTATCACAGCAGTTCACCGAACTGGAAAGGATGATTTTGAAATTAACCGAAAGGTGATACAAATTAACCTCATATCAGCCATGGCAACTGTAGATGCTGCCACAACCTTATTTAGAAACACATCACAATTTAAAAACAGAAAACCTAGTGGCCAAATTGTAGGCGTCTCTTCGGTTTCTGCATTTAGAGGGATTCCAGGTAGTGCCGCTTACTCAGGTTCAAAAGCGGGGTTTTCCAATTATCTTGGCGCTGTGCGCATGGAGCTCAAGAATAAAGGTATTTCAGTGACGACAGTACATCCAGGATTTGTCGCGACAGAGCTTGCGAAAGATATGGACAAATACCCTTTTGTAATCACTGCAAAAAAAGCCGCACATGCAATTTTTAAAGGTATTGACAAACAAGAAGCCAATATCATTGTACCCAAGCTCCCTTGGTCAATCCTCAGTCGTTTAGTGACCATTTTGCCAGACCAGCTTATTTCAAAAGTGTTTTAACCCACAAAAATAGCCGAAACACATGTTTAACACTTTAATACTAAGCATGTGTTTTCAATGCAAACAGAATTACAAAACGTTTAATTCGAGTATAAAAGCATGCAGCTTTATACTATATAGGCTAACATTACTGAGTAAGAGCATGAGAAACGGCCTCTCGAGCTAATCTAGTTAAGGGATTTTGAATAGATTCTAATAATAATATTTCATTTTTTCCTAGGCGAGCAATACGATTTTGACTACGATTTTGATTCATACATTTGAAGCCATTAGCATATTTTTGATGCTTGTAATGCTGTTCCAGATTAGAAAGCATTATAAGTTATTTATCACCCCTGAAATGAAAACTAAACATAAAACTGCCGATACTAAAACATCGATCCGCCCCACTCTACACACATTTAACCAAGAAAAACCTGCGCCAAAATACTATTTTAATAAGCTTCCCGAACTTGAAGTCACAATTTCTTCCGAGCAAGATATTGCATCTTTTACCAACACTCCATTCATAAAAAACTTAGCACTTACTAAGACGATAACCAAAAGAGCATTAATTCGAAATTCAGTTACCAAAAAGAAAAAAACCAAGCCTCAGCCTGAGCAGAGATCAACACATAAAGCGATCTTAAATAATTATATTGATGACTTCTTTTCTGCTCCCCAAGCAGAAGAAATACAACAGTCAGATACCTTATCCTTCTTAGACCTACAAATAAGTTCACCCGCGAACGACGAAATCATCACTGTGAATGAGCCTAGCGAGATGGTTTAATGATAAATAAGTTAAGCGCCTAACAAACCTTTCGTATTACCTCTCAAATATGTATTGTAGTGCTAATATTTGTATGAAAATTACATTTTCACCATAGTAATTACCTCAGTTCAAGCTACTATATAAATAGTTTTTACACGATCAACACGCCGCCGATTAAAGCATTAAGTATTTGTGATTTATCTACTATTGCTGTTGTTGGCCCTCACATAATCGGGATAATATATGGAAGTTAAATACAATTTCGAGTTTGATGGCGACAGTGATCTTAGCTATGAGATTGATGTTGAGCGCACAGGGATGAGACATGACGTTGATAAAAGCAATACACCCGAGTGGGTTTTATTAGGACATTGTAAGTGTAGTAATTGCCCGCTAACAGAAAGTGATACGCCAGTATGTCCTGCTGCATTTGATATTCAAGACGTCATTGAAGATTTTCAGTCGAAGCCCGCCAGTCAAAAAGTAAATATAAATGTAATCGCCTCAGACCGCTCCTATAGTAAGCGAACAAACGTTGAAGAAGGCTTACGCTCATTAATGGGCTTAATTCTAGCAACTAGTAAATGTCCGATATTAAGCCAACTTAAGCCAATGGCTATGCACCACATGCCTTTTTCTTCAAGTAATGAGTTTATATTGCGGTCTGTATCCGTTTATTTACTGCAACAATATTTTGAATATCGTGAAGAAAGAACACCTGACTGGGATTTAAAAGGCTTAATTAACCGAAATAAACAATTGCAACTTGTAAACCAAGCCTTATGGCAAAGAGTACATTTAGACAACGACAATGACTCTAATTTGAAAACACTTCTAAGCTTTTTCTCAATGTCTTCCAGTGTGAGTGTCTCATTAGAATCGCAACTACAAAAGCTAAGAGCTAGCTTAGATGGCTAGTACTTAGCCTAAAACTAAGTGCGTATTGTAAAAATACCTGCCTTTCTTGCCCCATAACCAAGAGAATATTTAAGTTTTAATACACGTTTCTCTTTTAACCTATCAATACTATTTATTTATCACAACACCTTGCGCCATACTTGCCCGTAAAGCTAACAATAGCACTGACTGATTTGGCATCTTTCAGGCCTGAACGCGCGCTTAATCAAATTAATATTTCATCTGAGCCATGGCGAATAAATTATGAGCAAATAAAAATAAACTTTACACTGTATAGTTTATTGTGCAATATATCCTGACACGCTAAATGTATTTCTACATAAATTGCGCTGATAAAGCAGGAGAGTAATATGAATCAATATGATGCAGTCGTAATCGGCGCAGGTAATGCAGGACTAACTGCAGCGACAGCCTTACAACGAGGTGGTAGCAAAACTTTATTATTAGAACGCCATAACATTCCAGGCGGTTGTGCGACCTCTTTCGTTCGCGGAGAGTATGAGTTTGAAGTCGCTTTGCACCAGCTCAGCGGTTTAGGTACTGAAGAACGACCATTTATAATGCGTAAGATCTTCGATAAATTAGGTGTAATGGACAAAGTCGAGTTTGTTCAAGAACATCAATTGTATCGAATCGTAGTACCAGGAGAGATCGATACCACCCTTCCCGCAAGCTGGACGGGACTGCGCCGGCAACTTCAAAGTGACTTTCCCTTAGAAAGTGAGAACCTTGAACGTTTTATGAAGCTTTGTGAAACCATCACCATAGAAAGCTTCATGATGCTACCCAGAGCACGCAAAGCAAATGATGAAAAAATGCTGCAAGCAAGCTGCCCTAATTATATTAAGTACGGCATGCGCTCAGCCAAAGAAGTACTCGATGAACACTTTGACGATGAAAAACTCAAAACAATTTTAGCCGCCTACTGGTGCTACATTGGTTTACCTCCGAGCGAAATACCTTTCACCGATTTAGCCTCGATGATTTATGCTTACGCTGCATTTAAACCTTGGCATATCAAGGGAGGCTCTCAAGCTATGTCTAGTGCATTGCTAGAGTCATTTATGGAAGCGGGTGGTGAAGTTCGTTTTAACTGTGGCGCTGAAAAAATTCTTACTGATGGTGACAAAGTACGTGGCGTACTCACCGAAGCAGGCGACGAAATCGTTTGTTCAGCGGTGGTATCCAATGCTAGCTCTATCATTACTTACAATGAATTATTAGATCACGACCACGCTCCGGTTGCCGTTCAAGAAGATTTCAAGTCGCGACGCATGGGGACATCAGCTTTCGTTATCTACATGGGCCTTGATTGCACACCTGCAGATTTAGGCGTAACTTCGGCCTCAAACTTTATTTGTAATACTCAAGATGAAGAAAAGATGCATGAAGGCATGCGCACCATGAATGAACCCGTAGCAGGCATGTTAACGTGCTATAACTTTGATGACCCTAGTTTTGCGCCGGAAGGAAAAAGTATCATTTCATTAGTCTGCTTACAATACGGCGATGTGTGGAATGATATTCCCGAAGAACAGTACGCTCAAACCAAATATGACTTTGCTGAAAAACTAATCGATGTCATTGCCCAGACTTTTCCAAAAATTCGAGATCACATCGAGGAAGTCGAAGTAGCGACTCCCCTTACGATGATGCGTTACCTCAATACACCTGATGGTGCGATTTATGGATTTAAACAAAACCCACAGGATTCCGAATTATTTAGAGACCGTATTGATTCGATAGCAGGACTTTACATGGCTGGTTGCTGGAATAATATGGGCGGTTTCCAACCGACCTACATGGCCGGAGAATCAACCGCTCGCGCTGTACTAAAGCAGTTAAAATCCGAAAAACAGGAGCTTGAAAATGCCTAACTCACAACAAATCAAACCAAAGAAAAATGTATTAAGTGCAGTAGTGGGTTATCAAGAAGCCATTAAAATTAAAGCGTCCCTCGCTGAAACGGGTTCAGATTTTTCAGACCAAAAATGGGCAACAGCGAATAGCATCGCTAAACTTCACCCTAAACGCCTTACCTTAGAAGTTTCTGAAATTATCGAAGAAACCTCAAGCACAAAAACTTTTCGCTTAGTTTCAACAGGAGGCGCCCTACCACCGTTTCAAGCAGGTCAATATATCAACCTATTTGTTGAAATAGATGGCGTACAAACCGCACGACCTTACGCGATATCTTCATCACCGTCCCAGCGAGGTTACTATGATTTAACCGTCAAACGCGTTCAAGATGGTTTTGTCACACCATTTCTACTTGACCATATTAAAACCGGGCAGCAATTACTTAGTACTGGCCCAATGGGTACGTTTTATCATAACCCCATTTTTCATGGGAAAGATTTGGTATTTTTAGCGGGCGGATCAGGCATTGCTCCTGCGATAAGCATGCTAAAAAGTGTGCTGGATAATGAGCAGGATTACCAGTTTCATTTTATCTATGCATCAAGTTACATTGATGATGTTATTTTGATCGATGAGCTACGTACACTCGCTCAACAGCACGACAACTTTAAACTCACGGAAGTTATATCCCGCCCACCCTCAGGCTATAGTGGATTAACAGGCCACCTTGAAGGAGATTTAATTCAGTCACTTGTGGGAGATGTAAGTAGCAAAATGTTTTATGTGTGTGGCCCTACACCTTTCAATGAACACTGCCAAACACAATTAAGTAACTTAGCGGTTGAACCGCGCTTTGTGCGCATTGAAGCAAATGGCCCCCCTAAGCATCCAGATCAATTAAGTAATTGGCCTAGCGCTGCCTGCATGGAAGACGAAGTTACCATTACAGTTAAAGGAAAAGGCAGCTTTAAAGCGAAGGTAGGCGAACCACTCTTAAATAGTTTAGAGCGAAATGGCTATTCAGCCGAAAATGCTTGTCGCTCTGGGGAATGTAGCTTGTGTCGAGTAAAGCTAGTTTCAGGAGATGTATTTAACCCGCCAGAAGCTCACCTAAGAGTATCAGACAAGCAATTTGGCTGGATACATTCATGCGTTGCATTTCCAACAGAAGATATTGAAATCATACTTTAACGAACTATGTATCAAACAAGCTTTCTAGCGAAGCGTTTGCACAGCCGTCATCGTTAGAAATGCTTTCACTGACATGGTTTCTGGAATGGTGAAATGCCCTTCTATGATCAATGCGGCCATACCATGCACCATTGCCCAAGCACCGACAGCTTGGGCCTTAACTTGTATATCATCATCTTGTTTATTTACTTTAGCAAAAGCGTCATGAAGCAACAAAAACGGGCGGGTAGAACTCGCCTCCAGCTCGGAAGATACCACCGGATTCATTAATGCAATATCAAGCGCTATTTCTTCGGAACCGCTCTGCCCCTCTTTGCTTTTCTCTTTTTGACCTTGATTTCTCCGTCCAGTGTTTTCCACTTGCCCTAACATTAGACGATATAACTGAGGGTTATCTAGCGCAAACTCCACATAGCTTGCACCATAAGCTAAAATCAAGTCTTGAGCTTTGGATAAATCTTGGCTATCCAATAGCATTTTTTCTGATAACTCTCTAAAACCGTCCGCCGCAATTGACTTAAATAAAGCCTTTTTATTTTTAAAGTGGGCATAAGGGGCCATATGTGAAACCCCCACATCAGAGGCAATCGCCCTAAGTGATAACGCATCAGCACCTTGTTCGGTTAAAATTTTTCGTGCAGATGAAATAAGCGCTTCTTTTAAGTCGCCATGGTGATAGTTTTTAATCGACACTAATTTATTATCTCCTGAATGAACAAGGCATTATTTTAGCTGACCTATGCTGAACTGACGAGCATTTTACTCAAGTACTTGGATATTCAAAGTATCGAAAAATATAAAGAACACGATAGCAATCTGCTTTTAGTCACACTTTAACTAGAAGTTGGTTGATTAAAAATCTATACGCTGTAAAGTTGCAGTCTAATAAATGGTTATCTTAGTCTCCACGCGTTATTCAAAGGTTTACGGCATATGAAAATATCGATTATTGGTGGCGGGCCGGCAGGTTTATATTTTGCTTGCTCGATCAAATCCTTAAACCCGAAAACAAATGTGGTTGTTTATGAAGCTAGAAACGAGTCGGTCAATTCTTTTGGACTAGGCTACACCCTGCAAAGCTTAGGTACTGCTTTATTAAAAAGGCTGGATGAAAATTACTTTAAAGCACTGTTCCCCAATGGCGAAACACCTTTAATTACGCAGGCGCTTTTCAAAACAAATAACGATAGTCGAATCTTTGATTTTTCAGATGGTTTTAGTGTCACTCGATTTGAACTCATGCGTTACCTCCATGAGAAAGCATTATCATTGAATGTAAAAATAAAAGAGCGAAAAGTAACACCTGCCGATATCAAGCGACTAAAAAAATCTTCAGACTTACTGGTTGGCGCTGATGGCGTTAATAGCATCGTTAAACGGAGCTTTACTAAAAGCTTTAAACCTCGAGTACATACTGCAAAATTACAGTTCTCATGGTTTATGAACGAAACAAATCAGAAAAGAAAAGAAGCCTGTTTTTACACTTTCCAAGCGCCCGAAGGTGTCATCATTATGACTTCTTACCCTCTGACTGAAAACAAGCAAGTTGTGATTGTAGAAATGTCTAATCAGTGCGCTGACTCAGGAAAGTTCAAAGACAAGTCACCAAAAGACGCCATTCCTTATTTAAATGAAATACTCAGCAGTAATGGCGACAACATTTCTCTCACGCCGGCAAATTTACCCTGGTACGCATTTAAAATGAACACCACCCAAAATCTAGCCCATGAGAATGTTACTTTAATTGGTGATGGTGCGATGTCATTCCATTACAGTGCAGGACAAGGATTAACCTCCGCCTTTTCAATGGGCTATACCCTTGCAAATTGTATACATAAAAACCAGGATATAAATTCCGCTCTACAACATTACGAGCAGTCGCTACAACCTCTATTCGAAAAGCCATACGCCCAATCATTAAAGAGCATCAAGTGGTTTGAAGACATTGACACTCACTTTCAAAACACGCCAGAAGCTGATTGGCTCGAACACTTTAGACTAAAAGATAAATTTCACCATGAAACCCCTTCTTTTACGGCCACCAATACACCAATAATGCAACCCGTGGCAGAGAGTCGGGCTAATTGAATAGACACATTATGTTGTTCATTTTTAAGAATGAACAACATTAATGATAGGTCGCTACCCTCGTCAAGTTTTAATACATGCGACTAAGCTTATTACATACCACGCACTACATTATTACCGCCATGTTCTTTTTGCTGATTTGAATTTAGCCTGTAATTTGATGCCGTTCATGCATCCACTTGTTCATTAAGGCCTCTAGCTCTTCTGGAGCTATCGGTTTACTAATGTAGTCACTCATTCCAGCCGTCAAGCATTTTTCTTTATCTCCACTCATCGCATTAGCAGTCATAGCAATAATGGGAATATTACAGTTAGCTTCTCCAGCATCGCCTTCACGAATCGCACGCGTGGCTTCGTAGCCATCCATCTCTGGCATCTGACAATCCATTAGTACCAACGCATATTGTGCTTCATTTTGAGCTTTTTTAAGTATATCTAGCGCTTCTAACCCATTATTAGCTATATCGGTACTAAGATTTTCAGCACTTAGATTAAAACCTTCCAATACGTGTATCGCTACAAGCTGGTTAACTTTATTATCCTCTACCAATAATATGCGACTTTCTTCTGGCCAGTTAAATCCTAGTTCGTCTTTTTCATCCTGCAAACCTCGAACAAAGTGGCGAGTTACCAAGGGTTTCGCTTGTTGTAATAGGCTTCCATCTTCAGCAATAACCGAAAGTGCATCAAAAAGGTCTGATGAGGTTGCCGGCTTAGGAAAATAACCATCAAAACCTAATTCTGAAAAATATTTAGCATCACCTCGAGTACTCATTGAGCTCATCATAATCAACTTCATGGCCCTAAATTCTGGCGTAGACTTAAATATTCGCCCTAAATCAGCACCATTCATTTCAGGCATTTGCATATCCAATAAAGCGATATCAAATGGCAACCAGTCTTTCTCCCCCCCCGTACACCGTTGATGAAGCGCATCGCAAATATCTAATGCTTCAGCAGCGCTCTCGGCTTCAGTCACTTTTGCGCCCCAAAGTTCAAGCTGCCCACGCAAGACTTCACGGTTTGTTGCATTATCGTCGACAATAAGTAAATTGAGATTTGTAATATCGATATTAGGTCTAGGAGACTGACTCAGACCACTCGGCTCTAAATTTAGAGTAAAACTAAAACAGCTACCTTTGTCTATATTACTCGTAACTTGAACATCGCCTCCCATCAGATTACAAAGTTGTTTTACAATCGACAACCCTAGCCCCGTACCACCATATTTTCGTGTCGTTGAAGCATCGACTTGGGTAAAATTTTCAAAAAGCCTCTCTTGCTTATCTTCGGGGATTCCGATGCCCGTATCTTTAATCCCACAACTTAATTGTAATTCTCCTTCGCCAGCTTTCTGAAGACTGGCTTTCACAATAATTTCCCCCACGTCAGTAAATTTTAAAGCATTACCAATTAGGTTAGTGATGACTTGTCGAATTCGTCCTGGGTCGCCCTTAACCCATTGCTGATCAATATGAATAAGGTCCATAACCAATTCAAGACCTTTATCTTGAACCCTTAATGCCATACTTTCACACACATCTTCAATTAAACCTTGTAAGTCGAAATCAATATATTCCAGATCCAATTTACCGGATTCAATCTTAGAAAAATCAAGAATATCGTTAATAATAACAAGCAAGGACTCCGCACTTGTTTGTGCAATTTGGGCTTTATGTTGCTGCTCTTCATTGAGGTCTGTTTTTAAGAGTAGCCCCAGCATCCCCATTACCCCATTCATTGGCGTACGTATCTCGTGGCTCATGGTTGCGAGAAATTCTGATTTGTATTGCACTGACAATTCTAAGTCTAACGCTTTTTGATTTAATTCTTTCTGAGTAGCTATTAAGTCGACATTGGAAATTACCATTTCATTTTTCTGTTTATTCAACTGCTCCGCTTGTTGCTCTAGGATTTTATTTGAGCGATCCATTTCTTCTATTGAAGTACTGAGTTTAGCCTTCATTTGATTGAAGGCCTTTGCCAAATCAGAAATCTCATCATCGTTATGAGTAATAATATCTTGACTGAAATCTCCCGCAGCAATCCTCTTAGTCCCATCATTAATTTGGTTTAAAGAGCCTAGAATAGTTTTCAGTACATAATACCCGCCGATAACAGCAATGATCATCGCCACAAACGTACCGAAGATAGAGCTATAAAAGGAGGTGACCGTGGCAGATTCAGACTGCATCGACAGCTCAGATATCCGCCGTCTTTCCATCTGAATAAAAGCATCAAGATCGGTGTTAATTTTCTCTACCAGATTCTTACCCACCTCACTCTCTATCAACCGAGTCACATCAGCCATTGTTGCACCACTTTGGTTTAGTTGGCGTCTCAACAATATTTCGGGTTCTCCCGCTTGTTCCTGCCATTGGTCTGAGACAAGCCTGAGTTTTTCAATATTTTTTTGCATGACTGAAACATTATAACCTTGACCAATAAGCTCCTTTAATTCTAGATAATGCCTTTCAATGCTATGCTTACCCTGCTCAAAGGGCTGTAAGAAGCCAGGTTTCCCCGTAAGCAAATAACCTCGCTGCCCTGTTTCCATATCCATAACAGCTTTCTCAAGTGACTGTAATAAGTGCTGAGCTTGCTGGTGTTGTGCTCGTACAAATACCGTATTAAGTCGTTTTAATTTAATACGAATATTTTCAAGCGCACTTTTACTATAACCCGAATTAAGTTGCTTGATGATCTCGGTGTAACCACTCTTACTTTTTACTAATCGGTCAAATAATTGAATTTGTTCAGTCAGAAACTTATTCAGCCAAACATCTACATCATGCTTAACGCCATCCAATAGAAGTAAATTTTTTTGCAGATCAAAACCATGACTCGCGACATTTTTTAGCTGAGCTAAAGCCTGCTTTAACATTTTATCCCCCTGATAGTAGGGTTCTAAAAACGGCTCCTCTCCAGTAATGATATAACCCCTTTGCCCCGTTTCTCTATCAACCAAACTTTTTCCTATTCTTAAAGTCAGGTTAGTACCAAGAATATTACGCGCCTGGCTAAAGTCATTATGAATTTTGTTAATCAACAGCCGGGCTTCATCTAGAAGCCCTTTACCTTCACCTAACTTGAAGACTTGTTGAATTTGAGTTAAAGCCGAGGCGCGACTGAGCTCGATATTTTTCACACTTCGAAGGTTTGCATCTATGTAAGTCCGATGCCAATCAATCACGGTATCGCTCAATATTTGCATGTCCTGTAAAACAGCCTTTAAATTGCTGCCAGAAAAAGCACCATTAGCTAAAACATACAATTTGGTCATGAGCCCTGAACCTATGTCTTTCTGTTCATTCAAAGCCTTAAGTTGTTGAGGCTGGTTACCAATCATATATTGAACAAATTTCAATTGATGCACACTGAAATTCTTATCAATTTTAGCAATAATATCTAGGCCTGCCTCACTTTTAACGGCCTGAAACTCACGCTTAATTTTACTTAGTTGCACCTGATTGCTACGACGAAAATCGTGCCCGTTTCCTTTAGAAACTACGTTTCGTAAGCGCTCTAATGAAGATAATCCTGAGCGATTTACTTCATGTCTTATCGCAATTTCCAACCTCGCAGCGTCCTTTACCCATTTGGTCATCTCAAGATCAATAGCCTCTAAATTTTTAAACACTTGCTGCTTGTCATAAGAATTTTTCGCTATTTCTTTCAGTGCCCCAAGCGCACGCAAGCTATCTTTTATACCCTGTTTATAGGGTAATAAAAATGCTTTCTCGCCAGTAATTAAAAACCCCCTCTGACTTGACTCTTGACTTACCATTGAACGAGCAATAGTGGTCACCAATAATAAAGCAGCATGATGCTCTGCTTTTTGATATATTTCATTCAGTTCGTCTAGGTGGTTTCGTAATTGATCAAGAATTTCTTTTCCTGATTCTTCATAAGCAACGCCAACGCCAACGCCAACGCCAACGCCAACGCCAACGCCAACGCCTTTAGTT
>Ga0209290_1000031_pt1 | contig 146219 bp, 151 predicted proteins | sample EN1Hudsemesocosm_2_FD_184632 | JGI IMG/M metagenome (GOLD analysis project Ga0209290, IMG submission 184632) | Methane-oxidizing microbial communities from mesocosms in the Hudson Canyon - EN10B Hudson Canyon (SPAdes) (version 2) | ecosystem: Environmental > Aquatic > Marine > Cold seeps...
AGCAACCAAGTATCTGTCCAATTATTTGGGATGGTGCAGAGTAATGGATCAGAATCGCGATTTAACTCCTGAGACATTACTACACTATGCTCTTGGAGATTTTCAACACTTAACGGTGACATAGCCAATATTTATGCAGATAGAGCGAATGTAAAAGGCGTGCGCTTATTATCTGGGGCGATTAACGCCAAAGTCGCGGATATGAGTTTATTGGATAGTTTTGTTGCTGACATTGAAAAATTACAAGGTGTCTTTATCGCTGACTTAGCCTTGTCTGGCAATACAGATAAGCCAGTGATAACAGGCTTAGCGCAATGGGAAAATGGCCAATTTGATGTGCCGAGACTAGGTAATAGCTTTAAAAATATTCAGCTGCAAGTGAAGAGTGCTGATGAGCAAGCGCAGCGTTTATTACTTAATTTAGCGGTCAACTCGGGTTCAGGAATCTTGACGGGCGTAGGGCATTTAGATTTATTACCGCAGCAACAATTTCCATTGCAGTTGCATTTAAAGGGTGAGCATTTTCAGTTGGCTCAATTACCCGAAGCGGAAGTGATTATTTCTCCGGATGTGCAGGTTAGCAAGCAGGGAATGGTAAGTAAAATTGAGGGAGTGCTTAAAATAGATAAAGCTGAAATTGCGCTGCAAAGCTTACCGGAAACAGCGGTTAGTTTAAGTGAAGATGAGGTGATTATAAGCAAGCAGAAAAACACTGTAAAAAAACAGAGTTCACAGCAGTTACAAACGAATTTGAATATACAATTTGGTGAGAAGACGCATTTTGTAGGTTTTGGTTTAGACACGTATTTGATGGGCAACTTGGATTATATCGCCACGCAGGATAAACAGCAGATGCAAGGCCAAGCGGCAATGAAAAAGGCGACTTATCGCTCTTACGGGCAAGATTTAACGATTCGTAAAGGCAAATTTATTTTCAATGGTCCAGTCAATAATCCGTGGTTAAATATAGAAGCAATTCGCAAAGCCTCAAAAGATGATGTGACGGCAGTATTAAAAGTCACAGGGCCTTTAAAATCGCCTACAACACAGGTTTATACCGAACCCAGTTTGCCGGAATCAGAAGCCTTAGCTTACCTGGTGACAGGAAAGTCGCTAAAGAACACAAATAAAAGTGAAGGCAATGCCGTCGCTAATGCCGCATTTAGTTATGGTTTAGGTCAGCTTTCATGGCTGAGTGATCAGTTGGGAATTGATGAGTTTGAGGTTGAATCAGGCGATAATATTGAAGATAGTGCACTACGTTTGGGGCAGTATTTAAACCCTGATTTATATGTTGGGGTTACCATGAGTTTATTTTCTAACCAACATGTAGCGAATATTAGATATCAGTTAAGCAAGCATTTTAGTATTAATACACGCGCCGGTGAGACACAGCGTGTTGATTTGAAATACCATTTACAAAGCGATTAGCGCTTTTTTATATAACCTAAGTGATCACGTTTATGTATAAATTAATCAAACAAATATCAGTTATTATCTGCTCTGTTGCTCTGCTATCAGGCTGTACAGAGTCTGATCCTATTATGAAAGAGATAGGTAACAAAGGAAAATTGATCATCTGCTCCGTTGCTCTGCTACCAGGCTGTACAGAGCCTGACCCTATTATGAAAGATATAGGTAACAAGGGAAAATTGATCATCTTAACGCGTAACTCACCGAGTACATATTATTATGATGCAGAGGGGAGTCCGGTCGGTTTTGAGTATGATTTAAGTAAAGCGCTGGCGGATTCACTGAATGTTGAGGTTGAGTACAAGCTGTTTGATAGTATCGACGGTATTTTGCATGCAATGAATAAGGGAGAAGGGCATCTGGCTGCGGCGGGCTTAACTTTAACGGATAAGCGTGCGGAAAATTTTATTTTTGGGCCAAGTTATAAAACGGTGCAACAGCAAGTGGTTTGCCACCGTAAAGCGAATATACCTGAAAATGTAGAAGCATTAAAGAAGCGCAGTCTTTTGATTATTGCTGAAAGTAGTTATGAAGAATCATTAAAAGCATTGCAGGTAAGTTACCCAGAGTTAAGCTGGCAAAGTACCAATGAATTATCCACCGAGCAGGTACTGGAAAAAGTGATGCAAAAAGAGGTGGATTGTACGGTAGCTGATTCGAATATTATTGCGATTAATCGTCGTTATTACCCAGAACTGGTGGTGGCTTTTCCCTTGTCAGAGCCACAAGAACTAGCGTGGATTTTGCCTAATGATTCTGAGTATTTTAAAGAGTATGTGTTTAGCTGGTTAGAGCAAGTCCAAAATAATTCTAATTTAGATATTATTAATGAGCGCTATTATGGCTATGCTGATATTTTTGATTATTATGATAATTATGTTTTTCACAAGCGTATTAAAACTAGATTGCCGAAGTATCAAAAGCTATTTCAAAAAGCCGTTAAACCTTACCCTTTTTCATGGAGCTTATTAGCGGCGCAAGCGTATCAGGAATCAGGGTGGAAAGCCGGTGCGCGTAGCCCTACAGGCGTAAGAGGCTTGATGATGTTGACACGTAATACGGCCAAATCACTGGGGGTGACAAATCGCTTAGACCCGCAACAAAGTATTGAAGGGGGGGCAAAATATTTAGATAAGATGATGAAACGAATTCCTGAGGAAGTGGCTGCTGAGGATAAAGTTTGGTTTGCTTTTGCGGCCTATAATGTGGGTTTTGCACATTTGCGAGATGCTAGAAAGTTAGCGGTACAATTAGGTAAAAACCCGAATACTTGGAGTGATATGAAGTCGGTTTTACCCTTATTAAGCCAAAAACAATACTATAAGACCTTACGTTACGGATATGCCCGAGGTTCAGAGCCAGTACGCTATATAGATCGAATACGTTATTACCATGATGTATTATTAGAGCAGCTTAGTAAGGAGTAAATTTTAATGTTGATAACCCGAAGTTTAAAGAGTTTATTAGATAAGTTGTTCTTTGCTGGGGTTTTGTTACTAGGGATTCAGTTGCCGAATTTTGTTTTGCAGTATCAGCAAAGTATGAATGCGCATTATCAGGAAATTAGCCATCAACTGCTGCAATATCAGGCGATTGCTGATCGGTTTTATGCGGGTGATATGGAGCAATTATTACACACGCATCAGCAAAATTCAGTTGCAGCGATCCGAGCAGAAGCGAAAATTATTGCTGATTTAATGGAGCGTTATGCTTATTTTCAGGAGCAGTTGGATGGGCTACAGAATAAAGATTTATTAGATAAGTTAGGAAACTTAAGTGGGCAGCTTGATGCTGACATTGCGAAAGAAGTTTTAAATCACTATATTTTAGCTTTCCCGCTTGATTTACAGGCGATTTATATTGGTGTAGTGCTGGCTTTAGTGGCTAGTGTTACGGTGCAAGTATTTTTTAGCTTAATATTCAGCTTGTTAGGAAAAAATTCGGCTAAGCGGTCTGTTTAGATTGTTCATTATAAAGCTACTCAGTTAGTTATTTTTAGTAACGAAAATTGAGTATCAACAGCTTATACACAAAAATAGTCTAACTTTCAGTTATCAATATGAAATAGTTCAAAATAAGATCTCAAGCAAGCTATCGTTCGTAAGTCATTGAAATTGAGTTTATTATATGAATAATATAAAAACGATTCAATTTAAATCAAAGCTTAATTCTAAGGCTCCAAGTTCAGAGATAGATAGCTTATGCACAAAGTTATCCACAGGTTTTGTGGGTAACTTTAAAAAACATTTATTCATTATTTTTTAATAAGCAAAAAAAACGCCTACAGCCTGAAGGCGGTAAGCGCAAAATAACAATATACAAGGAGGGTGTTACGAGATGCTACATAAAAATTAGTGTGTAAATTAAATTGTATTTAAGCGTTTAGTAAAATGGATGTTGCTTAATACGGCTGATATTGCAAATACGACGGTAGAAACAATAAAGGCACCTGAGATAAATCCAAAAATACCAATAATGAATAATAAGCCAACTAAAATATCTTTCTGTAAGTCTTTCATTGTTTTGCCTTTTATTAATTAGAGTGGGTGTTTAAATAACTTGATAGCTAGTATAGCAAGTTTTAATAAGAAAACAATATGGCAGTTTATTGTTATTTTGTTTCTTATTTTGAAACAATAAGGCGTTTGTTTTTAATGAAGTTGTCATATAGATTTGCTAGTCACCAGATAAGTTAAGTTAGATTCAAGTGATTCCTGTAATCGCTTAGCTTGTAAATGTAATAAAAAGCTAGGCTGAGTTGTGTTGGCCACTGTTTTATTAACTGATGTTGCGCAGAGCCCCTATTTTTTCAATCTTTATTATATAAAGACTTACGATTAATTTTATCTATAACATCAAGTAGCCCGTATGAAGCTTGCGCAATACGGGGATTCGATGCACTGTTTATCCCGTATTCCGTACCTCCATACGGGCTACGATGGCTATGGTTACTTTGTTTTTAGCATCGGTGAAATGTGCCCCACTCGATATGCTTAACTTAATGATAATTTAAGTAAGACTGCGTAACATCAGTTATTTAGGGTGTTAAAGCATCTATTGTGAAAAATTGTTAAATAACTGCTTTGTATGTAAGTTATTGAAATAACACTATGTTATTTTTTTTTAGTGAACTTATATAAAGTAATGTAAATTAGTTCTAGTAAATTTTTAAAAAAATCTATATAGTATTCACAGCTACAGATTTTGGTATTGGCAGTTTTGGTTGTTCCCTCCGTGTTACCCCATGTTCGTCTCCGTTTCAATAACTGTATGCAAACTATAATTTTTAATTAATTTTTCAGGTAAAGTAACATGGCAACAGGTACAGTTAAGTGGTTCAACGAAGCTAAAGGTTTTGGTTTTATTTCTCAAGATGACGGCGGCGCAGACGTATTCGTACATTTCAGTGCAATCGACGGTAGTGGATTCAAAACATTAAATGAAGGCCAAGCTGTTTCTTACGAAGTAGAAAATGGTCCAAAAGGTCCTCAAGCAACAAGTGTTGTTGCTGCTTAAGAAGGCTTTATAGATTCGCAAAAAAAAACCTCGCTTCGGCGGGGTTTTTTTTTGCTTGCAGATTATTCTTCTGGCGTAGATTCTTCGGTTGGTGCGCTTTCTGTGTCTTCTGCACTTTCTTCTGTCGAAGCAGGATCGAGAAGTTTTATTAGGTGTTTATGTTGGGTTTTTTTTGCTCTATCTAACACGCTACTATTTTTTGTATCTTTAGCGCTAATATCAGCTCCCGCATTTAATAGCAGTTGAACGATTTGTTCATCACCAAAACTGACGGCATCCATAAGTGCAGTGATTCCCTGAGTGTCACGAGCATTTACATCGGCACCATAGGTTAACAGTAACTGTATGGTTTTATAGTTACCATTATGAGCGGCTGCCATAAGCGCGGTACGATCGCCATTTACCTTGCTGTTAACATCCATTCCTTGGCTGAGCATATTTTGTATACGATCTCGTTTACCTAAAATAGCGGCAGAAAATAAGTCTTGCTTCGATTCTGCTTGGCTAATCGAACTAAATAAGTTGCTGATGAATAATAGTGTAATCAGTAGAGGTTTCATTATAAATCTAAGCCTAATTTTTTTAGTCGATAGTGTAAAGAGCGAAAACTAATGCCTAGCTGTTTCGCTGTTGCTGTTTTATTCCATTCATTTTCTTCTAAAGCGCTAGTAATGGCTTGCTTCTCAGTAGTTTCTAGATAATCTTCTAGTGATCCAAGTGAGGGTGCGTAATATGTGGAATTGGATAGGGGAGCTGGGCTGTTTTTAAGATTTAAATCATAGTTAGAAATATCACCTGAGTCATGTAATGCAACGGTACGTTCTAATATGTTTTCTAGTTCGCGCACATTTCCAGGAAAGCTGTAATGAGTTAGCGCGTTGAGAGCTGCATTAGAAAGGGCGGTATCAGTTACATGGCTATTTGTTTTGAGCAGTTTTTTTAAGAAATAGTTGGCGAGCTGCGGGATATCTTGTTTGCGCTCACGTAATGCGGGTACGTTCAGCTCAATAACATTGATACGATAATATAAGTCTTGGCGAAATAAATCATCAGCAACTAATTGCGCTAAATCCTTGTGGGTTGCGCTGAGTAAATGAATATCAATACTTTCTTCTTCGTGTCCACCGACGGGGCGTACTTTTTTCTCTTGGATGGCGCGGAGTAATTTGACCTGTAAGTTTAACGGCAAATCGGCTACTTCATCCAAAAAGAGTGTGCCTCCATTTGCTGCTTGAAATAAACCGGTTTTATTATCATTTGCCCCGGTAAAGCTGCCTTTTTTATGTCCAAAAAATTCGCTTTCCATCAGTTCTTGTGGGATTGCACCACAGTTCACGGCAATAAAGGGTGCGCTTGCACGCGAACTTTGTTTATGAATAAGGCGTGCGGCTAATTCTTTACCTGTGCCTGACTCGCCCTTGATATACACAGGCGCTTGGCTGCGCGCTATTTTGGCTATTTTTCCACGTAAGTCACACATGACTTGTGATTCGCCAAGCAAGGTATCGCGCATGCGGCGATCGTGTTCGGGGGCTGTATGACTGCTGTTTAGTGCATTTTTAATGAGTAAGCGAAAATTACTTAGATCAACGGGCTTAGATAGGAAATCAAAAGCGCCAAGTTTCATTGCTTTAACCGCCGCATCTGCACTGCCATGAGCGGTAATCATAATAACTGGAAGTGTTGGGTGCTTGTGTAGAATGGTGGGTAAAAAATCAAGGCCATTACCGTCGGGCAAGCGCATATCTAACAAACAGAGATTGAATTCATGTTTTTGTAGATAATGGGTGGCGTGGCTTATACTTTCGGCGCTTTGTGTGTCTATTCCTAAGCGCTGTAAGGTGATTTCTAATAACTCACGGATGTCAGCTTCATCATCGATAATTAAGGCTAGTGGCTTATTCATAATTTAATCGCTTGTTGCTCGGGGGTTGCTAAACATAATCTAAAGCAACAGCCTTGCTCATTATCGGGTTGATGGTAGCTTAGTCGCGCTTGATTAAGCTCAGCTAAGTCTCTAGAAATATACAAACCTAATCCTGTTCCTGAGCTTGACGAGGTGACAAAAGGTTCGAATAGATGATGCAGTATTTTATCAGGGATTCCTTTGCCATAATCAATCACATTGATACAGGGTTGGCCTAAAAATTCATTTAATTCGATAGTAATTTGTTTATCAAAAACATAACCGTATTTTAAGGCGTTTGCACATAGATTATTTAGAATTTGGGTTAAGTGCCCAGTATCAAATAAAGCGATGCTTGCTTTTGAGATGACAAATAAGTGAAACTGATTTTGATAACCAGGGTTACCGCTGATTAAGCTATCTAAATACTCACGTAACCAAGTTGATAAGTTAATCGCTTCTTGGTTTGCTTGAGGGCTACGGGATAGTTGTAATATATCTTCAATAATCGCATTCATGCGCAAAGACTGGGTTTGAATAATTTCAGTTAAACGGTGGTCTTGGACGGGCAGTGATGTGCTTTCGGAAAGTAGCTGTCCTGCGTGACTAATAGCGCCGAGTGGATTACGAATTTCATGGGCAATGCTGGCGGTTAAGCGCCCTAAAGAGGCGAGCTTGCTTTGTTGTACGCGTTGTTTATAAACGGAAACATCTTCTAAAGTAATCATAAAGAATGTTTCATGTTGGGTTGGAAAAGAATTGAAGTGAACCTGTAATTCACTTTTATTGGCTGTCATTAAGCTAACAAAATCCTTCTCTGGGTGAGAGAGCCAATATTCAAAGGCATGGGCCAGTTTCGGAGATATGTCGGATAGGTTATCCGGTAGGCTTGATAAGCCGAGCAGGCGTGAGCAAGCAACATTATGACGACTAAGCGTTTGTGCTTGGTCAGTGATAATAATGCCCGACTGCATGTTTTGGATAATATACTGATTTAGCTCCTCCAAAGAGATAATAGCTTCTTGTCGCTGTGATGAAAGTATTTCAGTTTGCTCAGTACGCTTTGCCAGAATATAAGAAAGTAAGGCAAGCATAAAAAATCCCGCTCCTAACATGCCTGCATAGGAGGCATAGCTACTATTAATCTCACTTAAGCGCAGGGTGTAAGCTTGCTCAGCAAACACAAATAAACTGGCAATCGCTGCAAATAACATGGCGCAGCGGCCACCGATTAATATACCACCAGCCGCAGTAGGAACTAAAATGAGTGCGCCTAATCCACTATTAATTCCACCGCAAGCATGCATGATTAAGGTAAGAAAAATGATGTCAGTAAACACATAGGCTTGTGCTTGCGATGCGTAGGGGATTATCTTTTTTAAAATTAAGCCCCAACCGAGAAGCGTCAGAATAAAATAACTTAAGCTGGTGGATAAATAAAGCACCATGAGTTCAGAGTCGATTAATAACGCGCCTAAACGAGAGTAATATAAAAATAATAATAGGCTAGATAAAATTAAGCGATAAAAATAGAAACCTTTGAGTAAAAGCCATGCTTGTTGTACAGGGATTTTATAACCTTTGGAAAAAGGGCAAGGTGATACTGTTTGGGGAGCCGTTTTATACATGCATTATTAAAGCAAGAGGGTGAGAGTAGTTTATGCCCTGCATAGCTAGAGAAGACTATGCAGGGTGTTTTAAGTAATTATGATGTTGGTTGCAGGCTTTTGTTGGCCACTTCAAAGACATCTTTAGAAATATTTTCAGTATTAATAATGCGCTCTAATTGTTGCTTGATCAGTGTTTGTCGCGATTCATCAAAACGTCGCCAAGAGGTTAATGCGCTGACCATGCGTGAGGCAACTTGTGGGTTGAGCGTATTTAAAGCAATCACTTGGTCTGCTAAAAATTGATAACCTAAACCACTCGCGGCATGAAAGTGCACCGGGTTAGCTTGGCTAAATGCACCGACTAAGGCACGCACGCGGTTGGGATTTTTTAGGTCAAAAGCCGGGTGTTGTAGTAGCTTTTGTACTGTATTGAGGGTATCGCTTTGGGAGCTGCTAGCTTGCAATGAAAACCATTTATCAATCACCAGTGCTTCATTTTGCCATTGCTGGTAAAACCCCGCTAGGCAATTCTCTTTTGCCGGATTATTGCTGTTTACAATAGCGCCTAATGCCGAGATTTGGTCAGTCATTGTTTTTGCTTGTGCAAATTGTTGGTTCGCTAAGTAGTAACTATCGCCGTGCCCTAATTGACTTAAATAGCTAAGGCAGATATTTTTAATTTTACGGCTAGCAATGGCTTTCGGGTTTAATTCACCGGTTTCATTTTGCTGATTTGACTGATATAAATCAGTTAATTGTGTTTTTAGTTGTTCGGCAATCGCTGATTTTACAAAGTTTCGGGCTTGATGAATGGCTGACGTATCAACCACGGTCATTTGTTCTGCTAAATAGTTTTCAGCAGGAAGCACCAGTAAGCAAGCTAGGTAAGATAAGTCATCCCACTCTTGCTCTAAGAGTGTAGCAAAGCTTTGTATTAATAAATTAGGAACGCTTAAGGCTTGCTGATTTTGTATTGCCGATACTAAATCAAAAATAACCGCCGCACTGAGTTGCTGTCCGGCTTCCCAGCGGTTAAAAGTGTCGTTATCATGCGCTAATAAAAAAGCCAGTTCAGTTAAGGGGCGTTGCATAATGAGCTTTACTGGCGCAGAAAAACCGCGCAATAAAGACAAGGTAGGGTTGCTAAGCACATTGTTAAAAACAAAGCTTTGCTGTTTTTCTATGAGGTTTAAGGTCACTTCATTATTACTTGAATTGACGCCATCAACTTCGGGTTTGATGATTTTTCCTTGGCCATCAAATAAAGCGCTTGTAATCGGTATATGTAAAATTTTAGCTTTTGCTTGGTTAGAAATAGATTGCGAAAGCGTAATCGTTAATTTTTTCGCGTTAGTATCGTAATCTTGCGCCACTGTTACGCTGGGTGTTCCCGCTTGCGAGTACCAGTTTCTAAACTGTGTTAAATCTTTATCATTAGCATCTTCCATTGCCGCCACAAAATGCTCGCAGGTGACTGCTTGACCATCATGGCGTTGAAAATATAAATCAGAACCTTTACGAAAGCCTTCGTGGCCTAATAAAGTACGAAGCATACGCACAATTTCTGCGCCTTTTTCGTATACGGTCAAGGTATAAAAGTTATTGATTTCTATATAGGCTTCGGGACGAATAGGGTGTGATAAAGGCCCTGCATCTTCAGCGAATTGGCGTGTACGTAACATATTGACATCATCTATGCGTTTTACGGCATGTGATGTCTGGTCGGCAGTGAATTCTTGATCTCTGAAGACAGTAAAACCTTCTTTTAGGCTAAGTTGAAACCAGTCACGACAGGTAACTCGGTTACCTGACCAATTATGAAAATATTCATGTGCGATAACCGCTTCAATATGTTCATAATCAACATCGGTTGCGGTGTCAGGGCGCGCTAAAACAAATTTAGTATTGAAAATATTCAGCCCTTTATTTTCCATCGCACCCATATTGAAGTGACCCACAGCGACAATCATATATAAATCTAAGTCGTATTCTCGGCCGTAGGTTTCTTCATCCCAGCGCATAGCATTCTTTAAAGATTGCATAGCATGGCTGCATTTATCAATGTCATGCGCTTCTACAAAGATTTGCAAAGTAATATCTCGACCGCTCATCGTAGTGAAGTGGTCTTCAATGCATTCTAATTGGCCGGCTACTAAGGCAAATAGATAGCAAGGTTTTTTAAACGGATCTTCCCAGGTTACCCAGTGACGATTATTAGTTAATTCACCGGTTGCGACTTTATTGCCATTAGATAATAGAACCGGATAAAGCGTTTTGTCTGCTACTAGTGTGGTAGTGAAGCGGCTCATTACATCCGGTCTATCTAGGAAGTAAGTGATTTTTCTAAAGCCTTGTGCCTCACATTGTGTGCACAGCATATCGTTAGATATATATAAGCCTTCATACGCGCTGTTTGATTTCGGGTTGATGGTGTTTTCTATCGCAAGGCTAAACGGCTTATTTTGCGGAACATTGTTAATAATTAAGCTTTCCTTGCTTAAAGTATACTGTGATTCATCTAGTGCAACGCCATCTAAAGCAATGCTCACTAAACTTAAATCTTCCCCAAGTAACTCAATAGCAGAATTTTTAGTGGTGCTTTCTGGGTTTGCCAATACCACTAAGCGTGAAACAACGCGCGTATGTTCGGCATCTAAAATGAAATTTAAATCGATAGAATCTACTAAATACTCAGGGACTTGATAATCTTTCAAATAAATAGTTTGGGCTTGAATTGCTGCCATGATGTTTAAGTCTCGTGTTTAGTTGAGCTAGGTGAATGAGGGGGGAAGGATACCAGCCAATAGGTAATGCCTAAGGCTAAAACCACTGCGGCTGTTGCATAAACAAAGTCGGGCGTAATTTGCTTGAAATCTAAAACAATAATTTTTCGCGCGATTGCCATTAGCGCAGTCGCAATTACTAGTTTTACGGGAAGAACATCTTTGCGTATATATAAAGTAATATTAACAAAGATTTCAATACCAATCAGCGCAACTAAAAACGTACTGAATAGAGCCAGAATATCGCCGATATTAAGAAACATAAAGGGCGGGGTCATTAAACGGCCATAAAGTACAAAGATGACATCGGCTACGCTCCATAAAATGACGATAGTCATTAAAATGGCTAAAATGCGCACCGCAACATGAATGACAATATGTAAAATTTTAATTAACCGATCTTCATGCTCGACAGGCAAGCTTTCTTCTTCTTCGTAAACTGGCGAATAGGGCGCCGGTTTTTTAGGGGGAATCATTGTCATTGCGTTCACTGCGGTAATAATTATAAGAATAAATGATTAGTAATAACCACGCGGCTAAAAAGCAAACACCCCCGAGTGGAGTGATCATTCCTAGCCATTTCAGTCCAGAAAGACTTAATATGTATAGGCTGCCAGAAAAAAGTACGATTCCTGCAAGCATAAGCCAGCCAGCGTAGCGTAATAAGCGGCTACTTGAGTTGATATGGGTTAATAAGGCAATAATGCCTAAACCCAGTGCATGCCACATTTGGTAGTTAACGGCTGTTTTGTAGATTGCTAGCATATCGGGGCTTAAAATAGCCTTTAAGCCATGTGCGCCAAAAGCGCCAAAAGCAACCGCTAAAAAAGCACTAATGGTACTAAGTAATAAAAAAAGAGGGTGCATTATTTTTCCAAAAGGCGTGGCATTAATTGTACAAGGTTACAAGGCTTTGTTCTAAAGTCTAGCTGTTCTTTAATTAAGCTATCCCAAGCAGTGCGACAAGCACTTGCAGAGCCGGGAAGGCAAAATAGATAGGTGGCATTAGCGACACCCGAAATAGCGCGAGATTGGATAGTGGATGTTTTGATATCATCGTAAGATAACATTCTAAATACTTCACCAAAGCCATCTAAGGTTTTATCTAATAGCGGTGCTATCGCTTCTGGGGTGCCATCACGTCCGGTAACGCCGGTTCCTCCTGTGCTAATGATAACGTTGACCTGTTCATCTGCAATCCACTGGGAAACGGTTGCGCGTATTTGATAAATATCATCTTTAACAATCGCTTTTGCTGCTAAATGATGATTGGATGCTTGTAAGCGTTCCACTAGACATTTTCCAGAGGTATCGTCTGCTTCAGTGCGAGTATCAGAGACAACTAAAATGGCAATGTTAAGAGGGATGAATTGTTTTTCGCTATTGGACATAAAAATCATCGTGTTAATTGGGGATAGAACTATTATTTTACCTAAAAAAACACAATGGGTAAAAAGAGCGAGCGCTAAGTCGCAAGGGGGGGGGTAATATTAACTGGTAGAACTCATTGAGGCTCTTTATAATTAGCATATTGAATTATATTAAAATAAATAATAAAAAAACATAGGGTCGCTTGAAATTATGAATGACGATAACTTGAGGGAGGGTTCTGCTGACGACTGGATGGAGTCTTTACTGAGAGCGCCTATTTTTCAAAATCTAGCTCCTGTTTACTTGCAGCAAATCCTAATAAATTTACAGGATGTGCGTTATAAGCCAGGTGACGTTATTATTAAGCAAGGGGAAGCCGGAAAGTATTTCTATTTGATTCGCTCAGGGCGGTGTGCTTTAACGCGTAAAGCATCTGAGCATGCTAAGTCCATAAGGTTATTAGAGTTAGCTGAGAATGAAACCTTTGGCGAGGATGCGCTATTATCCGGAGAGCCAAGAAGTGTCACCATTACCGCACTATCAGATATGTTGTTATCAAGGATTGATAAAGAACATTTTATTAAGTTAATAAAAGAACCTGCATTAAAATATATCGATTATGCCGAGCTTGTTGCCAAGCAAAAGAGTGGTGCGGTTGTTATTGATGTGCGTGAGGCACGTGAGTATGTAAAAGACGCGATAGAAGGCAGTCGAAATATACCATTTTTCTCGCTACGGCTACATGCCAAAGACTTGGAGCAACAAAAGAATACTGCCATAGTTGTTTGTAACGATGGTGCTTTAAGTGAGGCAGGCGCGTTTGTTCTATTAAAAAATAGCGTTGATGTGTTTATCTTGAGAGCAGGAATCCAAGGTATAGATAGCTCTGCTGATGTTGCGCAAGAAGTGAGAGCCACTGCTAAGGAAGAAAGCGTTGAAGACAGCTTAAAAAAAGAGAATATTAGCTTAAGAAGCGAAGTAGCAAAGTTAAAGAATGAGCTGGAGATGCTAGCTAAACAAAACAGAATGTTAATTAAGCAGACTGATAAGTTGAAAGCGGTACTTGATAGGAAGTTGTAACGAGGTATAAACGAAGCTAAGCTTACACAGTAATGAATTTACTGTGTAAGACAGCACCGGCAATCAAAGGGATAAAATCCTTATTTGATTTTAGCTTCTTTGTACATAACGTGCTTACGTACAACAGGGTCGAACTTTTTGATTTCCATTTTTTCTGGCATAGTACGTTTGTTTTTGTCAGTCGTGTAAAAATGACCTGTACCAGCAGATGAAACTAATTTAATTTTATCGCGCATTTCTAAACCCTCTTAAACTTTAAGTCCACGTTGACGCATATCTGCAAGAACAGCATCAATTCCTTTTTTATCGATAATACGCATACCTTTTGCAGATAATCTTAGGCGTATCCAACGGTTTTCACTTTCAACCCAGAATCTATGGTTATGTAAGTTTGGATTAAAACGTCTTTTTGTTCTGTTTTTTGCATGGGATACGTTATTTCCCGAAACCGGGCGTTTGCCGGTTACTTGACAAATTTTTGACATAATTTACCTCTGATGTGCCAGTATTCTAAAGTTAGCCCGACTTTATACCAAATTTTTTCACCAAGGTAAACAATAAAATAATTATAGCTGAATTATAGTGCGCGTTGGAAAGTGAGTAAAAACCAGATGCAACAAGCCTTTAAGCGGAATTAAGTGAAAGTCCTCAGGCGTAATAAAAAAGTAAATGTAGTGCACGTAAAAAAGGACTCTCTTATAATGAACAATAATTGAGTATTTTTAGTAATAGAGGGATGGGTAATGATTAAACTGGGCATGGTCATGGATTCGATAGACCAAATCAACATACAAAAAGATACCAGTTTTGCTATGTTGCTAGAAGCAGAGGCGCGCGGCTGGGAAATTCACTATATAGAATTAGGTGATTTATTTTTGCGCCAAGGGGAAGCCTATGCGAATACAAAAATTATTACCGTCCAACGTGCAGAGGATTACTACCAGTGCCTCAGTGAACAAACGATTGCATTAGAAAGCTTAGATTGCATTATTATGCGCAAAGACCCGCCCGTGGATCAAGAGTACATCTATGCAACGCATATATTAGAACAAGCAGAAGCCAAAGGGGTTTATGTGGCAAATAAGCCGCAATCGCTACGTGATGCCAATGAAAAATTATTTACCAGCTGGTTTCCTGAATGCTGTGTTGATACCTTAGTAACGCGTAATGCCAAGCAATTGCGTGAATTTATTAATGAGCACCAATCGGTTATCTTAAAACCCCTCGATGGGATGGGAGGTGCCTCTATTTTCCATTTGCGTGCTGGCGACCCTAATATCAGTGTTATTATCGAAACATTGACTGAACATGAGTCTTGTTATGTGATGGGGCAAAAATATCTCGCAGAGATAACTCAAGGTGATAAACGCATTTTATTGGTTAATGGGGAAGCGATTCCTTATGCATTAGCACGTATTCCAGCCAAAGGTGAAACACGGGGTAATCTAGCCGCAGGTGGTTTTGCACAAGGGCAAGCTTTAAGTGAACGAGATATTTGGATTGCTAAACAAGTGGGTGCAACGCTAAAAGAAAAAGGCCTGGTTTTTGTTGGGATAGATGTTATCGGTGATTATTTAACCGAGATTAATGTCACTAGCCCCACCTGCGTACAAGAATTAGATCGGCAGTTTGGCTTAAATATTTGTGCTCAATTATTTGATCATATAGAAGATGTGATTAAGCACTAGCTTTTACATGAGACTTAGCATGGCAATTAAACAAAACAACGATAACATCCTCTTCAGCATGCTAGGAATTGCGATTGTTGTTCACGTATTAGTAATCTTAGGTATTAATTTTAAATACCCGCATACAAATAAACAAAGCCGTTCTTTAGCAGTGACTTTAGTCACTAACTCGGCAAAAAAAGCACCTAAAAAAGCTGAATTTTTAGCACAAAATAATCAATTAGGTGCAGGAGAGAAAAAATCCAAACCTAATCCTGCAACACTGAAAATTGCCAGTTCTGGTCAGCAAAAAAACAAACCTGCACAACAATCCTCGGCAAAGCAAACAGTTGCGATAAAAAAGCAGTTTTTGGCACAAAAGAAATCTGAAAATACGCTTCAAGTGAGTAAAAAAACAGATAAAACGGCTGAAAAAATCACCCCTAAATTGTCAATGGCATCTTTACAAGCACAAGTCGCCGAATTAGGTGCAAAAATACGCTATCAACAACCGAGTAGTAATGAAAATCGTATTAAGTTTGTTAATTCAGTCAGCGCACATAAATATTTAGCCTCACAATATATATCCGACTGGCAACGCAAAATAGAAAGTATGGGGAATTTAAACTACCCGAATATTGCAAAGCGCGCAGGCTTTACCCAGTCACTGGTTATGGATGTAGGAATTAAACCCGACGGCACTATCTATAGTTTACGTATTAGAAAATCGTCTGGATACCCCGCCTTAGATACCGCGGCAAAACGTATCGTACGATTAAGTGAGCCTTTCCCTGCCTTGCCTCAAGAATTATTAAAAGAATTAGATGTTTTAGTGATCACTAGGGTTTGGAAGTTTACTGATAAGACTGGGGTTACACCTTAGCTTCAGGGCAAACATTATTTTATTATAATCAGGTTTTAATAACCCTGACATAGGCTTATTAACAGTCATGGAAAATAAAGGTTCACTCAAGCTCATGATCGCCTTTCATAAAGGAGGGTGAAACTCCATAATATAGAAAACCATCCGCATGTTTTTTTACAGTAGGAATAATTCATTTTCCGGTGTTATTGAGTTAAAAAGTGAGTAGCGTCATTGGCAGTTCATATTTTGCTTAAATACTAGAAGTCGGGCGTTAAAGAAAGGGGTGACTATATGAAGTGGTTATTTTATTTAAGCTCCATAGAAAGTGAATTATCTCACAAATATAAAAAGGTTTTTTTTGAGGGGCATAGTTATGCTAGTATTGAGCCTTAGGTGCTAAAAGATATATTTTCTTTTAGTTATTTTTCTTTATCTGAGGTAATCAAGTGACTAGTAATAGAATAATGGATAAAAGTAAGCTAAAACGTTCCACATTAGCGATAGCCGTGGCTTTGTCGCTGAGTGCATGTAGTGAGTCGTCCTCCCCGGAAGTCGCTTTAAAATCTTTAGAGACAGTCGTTGCAGATGGCTACATCAGAGGTGCACTCGTTTGTTTTGATACAAATGGTGATGGCTTTTGTACGGATGAGAAGCCTGAATATATAGGAACAACAGATGAAAACGGAAAGGTAACTATTAATGTACCTGCGGACTTCGCTTCAAGATACCCACTGATTGCTCAATTTACAGCCCAATCATTTGATGTAGAAAGAAATCAAGCAACAGGAGAAGGTGGCTACTCAGCGCCAGTAGGGAAAACTGACGCATTAACACCATTAACAACTTTGGTGCATAAAGAAATAGTTAAAGATCCTACGATAAATATTGATACAGCGGTTGAAAATGTAAAAACACTTTTACAAATAGACCCAACGAAAGATGATGTTGATTTATTTAAAGATCATATAGCTGAAGCAGAAAATGATGATGCTTATAAGAAATTAGCTTTAAAAGCAGAATTAGCACATGATGTTTTAGATCAGATGGAAGAGGCTGTAGAAGCTGTGAAAACAGCTCTAGATGGAACGGACGTTGAGTTATCAGATTCTGAAGCATTGCAATTAGCATTTAACCAACTAGAAAATCAATTAAGAACTCTGATGGAGAGTTTACAAGCTGAAATTGAAACAGCGGAAACAAATGGTGATGATCTAGGTACGTTAGCTGTGACAACAACAGTCACGACGGAAAGCTTTAAGATTCCAACTGCGGAAGAATTAGAAACTGAGTTAGACGAGGTTAAATCAGCTGAACTGATTACTAGTGCAGAAGCAGCAGAAATTAAAGCAACTTTAAAAACTGGAATTTATGGATTTACAAGTGGTAGTTACGACAAAATCACCTTAAGTGCTGATGAGACAACCCTCCTTTTTGAGTATTATGAATATAATGGCTCACAATGGGAAAAATGGGTTGATACTGACTCTGATGAAGGTTCATATAATGATTATTGTTTAGGTACAAATGGCTGGAAGCAAGACACGGATGATGAAGACGGTATAACAATTAATGCGGATAATACCGCAACCGTTGATACTGGCTGTAGTACTGAAATAGCTCAATTAAAAGCAATGGATTTATCAGGAAAGCGCTGGAGTGAAATCTATGATGGCCTTTTACCTTCCACTGTACCCTCAAGCTTGGTTGATAAAAGTTTTACCGAGGGTGCTAAGGCTTATTTACTCTCACTAAAACTTTTGCAAGATGAGTACCGTTTGGAAAATTATTCCGGTGATTGTTCAGATTTAGGCGGAAATTGCAATGTTGCTCGTAATCCAGTTACCTACGAAGCAGCGACATCATTTGATGATATTTTGGTGACAGCAGGTGCATCATTACGTCAGGATGCTCGTCTTCATCTAAATGGTAATGGAGTTGGTGGTTATTTGAGCATAATTGGCTCTGCTGGTGATCAAGAAGGAAAGGCAAAGATATTCGTGCCTGAAACAAGCTCGACAGGTGCGCAAGTTTATACTGAACTAGGTGGCATGGCTTATACTGAATTAATGGAAATTGATTGGGTTATAAAAACGATAAATACAGTACAAATAATGATCTTTCCTCAATTTCCTAGTGCATTTAGAGGGTATGATGATGAAGATTTGACCTTAGTATTAGATAATGGTTTTGTACGCAGAGGTGGGGTTAAATATGCGAGTGATGAGTTCAAAATTGAAGATATTTTCCTAGGGAAAGCAGCATTAGATCAAGTGATTACTGATGCTGATTTTCTAACTTTTTTAGAAAGCCAAAATAGTTCAGATTCAAGTTCGAGTGATGGTTCAAGTTCATCAGATTCAAGCTCGAGTGACGGGTCAGATTTTGGGCCAGCGATTGCAATAACAGATGCTGAGGTTGCTAGAAAAGCTTTTGTTACAAGTGATTCAGTAATAACTTTCTTTGAAGGTGGCTCAGGTCAGCTTTTTTACAGTGACATGAATGGTATTGGTAGTGAAGATATTACATGGTCTGTTGTAGATTCGATGATAAAGGTAACATATAGTGACCAATCGGTTGACTCTGTTAGCATTGCTGAAGGTCAAGAAAGTAATGCATATAATATTACTATCGATAGCAGTACAGATGGAGTATCTTACGATACTGTTTGGACTCCAAAAGCATTAGCACTATGGCAGTTAGATGATGTTACATTAACATTTGTTTCAGATAACGAGTGTACAGGTAGTGATGATAGTACTAAGGTTACATTCTCGAGTGTTACACAAACAGAAGTGTCAGGCACATTAGTTGAGGTCTGTGACGGGGTGACTAGCACATCAGCATTAACCGTTTTAGAAGACCCTGAATTAGATAATGTACTTAATATTATGGGAACTGATAATGGTGTTGCTTATACTATGAATGCAGGGATAGCGCATGGTGATCTAATGAGTGGCGCTATGTCTTTTGTTGAAGTAACTTCTGACGGTGAAGTGAAGGATATATTCTTTGATGATTTCACTGGAATGTGTACTATGCCTAAGATGTGGAGTGCAGCTATGGGGCACTGCATGGTAATGTAAGTTATTTAATTTAAACAACTCAATTAAAGCCCCGATATTTCCCATAAATACCGGGGCTTTTTTGTATAATAATCACAACCACTCTGCTTGTGATAAAAATCATGCTCATCCTACACAGCTCCAACAAAACAGAAAACCTCCTCGAACACCTCGCAGTTATTCTCAATACAGCGCCTTTATCCTCGCCTTTTGCTAAAGAAGTTTTTCTTATTCAAAGCCAAGGGATGGAGCGTTGGTTATCGCAACAATTAGCGTCACACTTTCAAGTATTCGCTAATTTCGATTTTTTATTTCCAGGAAAATTTTTTAGCCAAATGGCGCGACGAATTCAGCAGAAGCTATCGACCGATGTGTTTGTGCGCGAATTGATGGTTTGGCGCTTTGAATTATTATTACGTGATATCGAAGATCCTGTTTTTGCCCCCTTACAGCATTATTTAAGTGGTGAAAATACTGAGTTAAAACGTTTCCAATTAGCAACTCATCTTGCACAGGTGTTTGACCAGTATCAAATGATGCGCCCGCAGTTATTAAGCGATTGGCAACGTGGTAAATTGCATTACAACAGTAATACTGAAAAATGGCAGCAGGCGCTGTGGTTAAAAATTACTGAGCAAACGCAGGAACAACATCGTGGTGCTTTATGGCTACAAGCGATTGAACAATTTAATCGCTTAGAAGAGGGGGCGTTAAGCGCGCAATTGCCTGAGCGAATTTCAGTGTTTGGTTTAAATACTATGCCGCCGCTGTTCATGGAATTTTTACAAGGGCTATCACGGCATACCGATGTGCATTTTTATTTATTAAACCCTGCGCAAGCCTTTTGGGCGGATATCGTGAATAAAAAGCAGGCGGAGTTAGAAGGCTTTGAAAATGGCCATCCTTTATTAGCAAGCCTTGGGCAGCAAGGGCGCGAATTTCAGCAAATGCTATTAGACCGTGCTTTTACCTTAGAGCTGGATAGTTTTGAAGAAAATACCGATAATTTAAGATTATTAGAGCACTTGCAAAATGATTTATTAAACAATGATAGCTTAGGCCAAAAGTTAGATAAAGATGACTCGATCAGCATACATTCGTGTCATTCTCGCTCGCGTGAAGTAGAAGTATTAAAAACGCAGTTATTACACGCGTTAGAAACCGATGCCGATTTAGAGTTGCGTGAAATTGTGGTGATGGCACCGAATATAGAGCAGTATGCACCGTTTATTAGTGCGGTTTTTGCAGATATTCAACACGGGATTGCCGATAAAAGTTTGCGTAGCAGCAACGCGACCTTAGATGCGTACTTAAAATTTTTGCGCTTAACACAGGGGCGGTTTGGCTGGCAGTCGGTTATCGATTTACTGGAACAAAAAGAGGTTTATAGCTGCTTTGGGCTGAATGAAACCGATGTGATTTTAATTCGTCATTGGGTCGCAGAAACACGCATACGCTGGGGAAAATCCGCACAACATAAAAAGCAATTGCAACTACCCGAGTCGGTTGAAAATACCTGGCAAGCGGGTTTAGATCGATTGTTAATGGGCTATGCGGTCGGTAGCGATGATGAGTTTTTTGCGGATGTATTGCCCTATTCTGAGGTTGAAGGCAATTCAGCCGATGCTTTAGGTGGCTTGTACGATTTCATTCAGCTGTTATTTAAAGCCAGTAAAGTTTTAGCGAAATCGTATAGCACTAAAGAATGGGCTGAGACTTTGCTTAAGTATGCAGAACTTCTTTTTCCTGCGGAAGCGATGTCCTCAGAGCAGCAAGCAGAAAAGCTACAAATGAATGAAATTCTGCTAGAGCTGAGCTCAGAGATTAATGAAGTACATGATCAGCCCATTTCACTCTCGGTCATCATGGCGTGGCTAGATGGGCGCGTCACCGAAACAAAATCAGCAAATGGTTTTTTGCGCGGGCAACTTACTTTTTGCTCCATGTTACCTATGCGCTCCATTCCTTTTAAAGTGATTGCTTTGTTAGGCATGAATGAAGGTGAATTTCCACATACCGATCATCATCTCACCTTTGATTTATTAGCTAAAGATTTTCAGGCCGGTGACAGGTCGCGTCGTGCTGATGATCGTTATCAATTTTTAGAGATTCTATTATCTACACGAAAGCAGTTGATTATGACTTATATCGGCCAATCGATGAGTGAAAATGAAGCGATTCCTGCTTCCGTTATTATCCAAGAATTATTGGACGTAATGCACTCGCATTATCAGATCGATCAATTTGTGATTCAGCACCCCTTACAAAGTTTTAGTGCGGCTTATTTTTCTGGTCAGCCTGATTTGATGAGTTATAACCCGAATGATTTAGCTACAGCGAATGCTTTAAGGAAACCCGTTACTGAGAATAGCGTGTGGTGGCAAGGGCAGTTGAATACTGAGCTGGAAAAGCAGCTTGAAGTTCATGAACTGTTTGCTTTTTATCGCCATCCTCAGCGATATTTCCTACAAACACAATTACAACTGCATTTACAAAAAATTGAAGCAGAGGAGCCAGAAAGAGAGCTGTTTTCTCTACTAGGAATGGATAATTATGCCATCGACCATGAGTGGATAGAGGCTGGTTTACAAGATGAGAGTTTATCTTTAGCTAAATTAAAAGCACAAGGGCGCTGGATTTCAGGTGAACTAGGTGAAGTATTATTTGAGGAAAAACAGCAGGAAATAGCGCGGTTTGTCGAAAAAATACAGGCTAAGCAGGCGGGTGATCTCATCGAGCCAGTGGCTATTGATATGCAAGTGGCGGACGTTAGATTACAAGGTGTACTGGCACAGCAATACAGCCAAGATTGTTTGTTTTATCGCCATACGGCAATGAAAGGTAAAGATTTTATGCAGGCATGGATACAGCACTTAATTATGAATCGGGTGGAGAAAAAAACCACACATTTGATTAGTAAAGATGCTTTTATTAGTTTTCAGCCTGAGCATATTCAGACGGATGATTTGGAGCGCGTACTGCAATTTTTTCAGCAAGGTCAATCTCAGCCCAATGCCTTTTTCACAGAAGCTGCGTTTAGTTATATTAAGCAACAAGCCGCATTAAAAACATCCACTAGAGCGAGTAAACCCGCAATAGAAGCCGCGAAAGAAAGTCTGCATAAATCTATAGAGCAAATTTTTGAGCCTGAGTTAAAATTGCTGTATGAAAATGTGGAGATAGATAGCTTACTTAATGCTGAGTTTGAGGCGGTCTGTAATGAGCTATTATTACCTGCGTGGGAAGCGGCGCAAGCAGAATAAGGGACTAAAAATGACTAATTTAGATAGTTTTGAGCAAGATATTTTAAATAGTATTGAAAATGATGAGTGGCAAAGCAAAGGTCATATACAGGCGCGTTTAGCTGAACTGCAGAGGTTTTTAAAAGCTGATGTTAGGCAGGTGAGTGGAAAAGCACGTTTTCCCATGGCAGCGTATAAATCATTAACTGATGTTACGCAAAACAGCTAACAATACAGAGGTTCTTATCTGGTGCGAAGGCTTTACATAATACTGTGTGAAAATAGTTTTTTCACCTATGCTAAAAACAAAGTAAGCATAGCTATCGTAGCCCGTATGGAGGTACGGAATACGGGATAAACAGTGCGTCGAATTCCCGTATTGCGCAAGCTTCATACGGGCTACTGATGTAGCCTAGTTGTAATCTTTATATAATCACCTGAGTCCAATTAAAGCAACGTTAGAAGAAATCATTCAGTTGCATAAATAGTCATAAAATAAGAGCAAGCTATGTCCACCGCAGAAACTTTCAACCCCATATCCACGCCACTACAACAAGGCATTAGTTTATTAGAAGCCAGTGCAGGCACAGGTAAAACTTACGCGATTGCCATGCTAGCCTTACGTTTCGTAGTAGAAAAGGATTTAGCGATTGATAAAATCCTAATTGTTACCTTTACCAAAGCGGCGACTAAAGAATTAAAAGAACGCGTGCGTGCGCGATTAGCCGAAGCGAAAGCTTATTTATCGGGGCAAGACGTAGGCATCGATGAAAACGTCATCTCGTGGGCAGAAGCACTTATATTGTCTGGCGAGCTGGATGTTGAATTAATGCTTAAACGCATTAACACGGCTTTATTAAGCATAGACCAAGCGGGTATATTTACTATTCATGGCTTTTGTCAGCGCTTATTAAAAGAGCATGCTTTAGAAAGTGGGCAGATGTTTGATGTAGAGCTGAGTGATGAAGTAGCGAGTGTACGCCAGCAATTAGTCGATGATTTTTGGCGTATGCAAATTTATCCGCGCCCCGCTTGGCACGTCGCCTTGTTATGTCATGAGCATAAAACGCCTGATGAATTATTAAATAGCTTAGGAAATGTTTCTACGCAATTAAAAATCTTGCCGGATAATGCGGTTTTAGATGAGCTGTTTCCTAAAATTGAAGGCTTGATAGAACAAGCACACGAGGTTTTAAATCGGCGTGGCGATGAAATACAAGCAGGGATAAACGCGGGCTATTTTAAAAAAACCTATCATAAAAAATTTGCGGCTAGTTACTCAGTACTTAAAGCTTGGTTAGCGGAAATGAGTTCGGAGACTAAAGGCACAAGTCCCCGTCCGAGTGATAGTTGTTTTGCCTGTTTTAGTGCGCAGACCTTTGAAAAAGAATTAGTTAAAGCGGGTAAAGGAAAAATTGCTTTTGATAACCCTGTCTTTGACCAGTTATTACTACACATACAACAAGTCAGCTTAAGCTTGCGGCGTAATTTGGCGCAAGCGCTACAAGAAGGCTTAGATATTAAGTTACAACAGCTTAATATTATGTCGCACGATAGTTTAATTACGCGTACTTCAGAAGCAATAGAAGCTGAAGGCGGCGATTTATTAATTAAGGCATTGGGTCAGCAATATAGTATTGCCTTAATTGATGAATTCCAAGATACCGATCAGACGCAATGGCATATATTCTCGCGTTTATTTGCATCGTCCGAACAAGCCTTATATTTAATTGGCGACCCTAAGCAGGCGATTTATAAATTCCGTGGCGCGGATATACATACTTATTTATCCGCTAAACAGCAAGCAACACAGCACTATACCTTGGCGCATAATTGGCGTTCGCAGCCTAATTTAGTGGAAGCGATTAACCAATTATTTTTATTAAATGATCAGCCATTTGTATTTTCAGGTTTAGATTTTAATGCCGTTGCGCCGGCGTTAACGGCTGAACAAGGGACGCTAACGCAGAATGATGCCATATTACCTCCTTTGGCAATATGGCAGCTAGAAGAAAGTAAGGATAAAAATGGCCATTGGAGTAGTGGTAAAGCCGCAGAGGCATTAAAGCACTCAATATGTAATGAAGTGTTGCATTTGCTGACAGCGAATGTACGTTTAAAAAAAGAGGCAGATGAGCGTGCGTTAAAACCGGCTGATATTGCGATTTTAGTGCGTAGTAATGTGCATGCCAGTTTGTATCAAGCGGCTTTAAAAGAGCTCAATATTCCTGCCATTATTAACAGTAGCGATTCTGTTTTTAAGCAAGATGAGGCGCATTATTTACACCGTCTGATGCAAGCTTTAGCGGCTCCCGGTGATTTAGACTGTTTAAAGCAAGCCTTAACCTTGCCGTGGTTTGCTTTAGATGGGCAGCAATTGAACCAGCTATTAGATAATGAAATTCAGTTAAGCATGTGGATGGAGCGTGTGCAAAATTATCATTTGTTATGGCAGAAAAAAGGCTTTATGCCGATGATGCTAAGCTTAATAAGCCAAGAGCAAGTGCTGGTTAATATTGCAAAAACACCCGCTGCAGAAAGACAAATCACCGATTTACAGCATTTATTAGAACTCATACAGCAAGCGAGCTTAGATGAGCATTTAGGCTTACATAAAACCATTGCTTGGTTAGAAAGTGCAATTACAGCAACAACAGGAACAGATGAACAGCAACTGCGTTTAGAAAGTGATGCTGATGCAGTTAAAGTCGTGACCACGCATCGCTCTAAAGGATTGGAATATCCGGTGGTTTTTTGTCCTTACCTCTGGGATAGAAAAAATAAACTGGCCAGCGAAAAACAGTTGATCAATTGCCATAAAGACGGCGAAATGATTGCGGACTTAGGCTCGGAACAGTTTAATGAGCATAGAGAAATTGCGATAGAAGAAGAGTTGGCAGAAGATTTACGCCTGCTATATGTGGCGTTAACACGCGCCAAATATCGTTGTTATACACCGTGGATTAATGTGCGCAGTGAGAAAAAAGCGAATCAATCTGCGTTTGCTTATTTATTATCAGCCAGCGAAAGTTTTGCCGGATATGATTTTTCTGAACAGCAACAGTTTTTACAAGACCTTGCAGCACAGCATCCGAATTATTTTTCTTATGATTTGATTACGGCTGAATGCGAAATCAATGAAAGCTATCAGCCTAGTGCTAATGATGCAGAACTGACTGTTTTAGCTCAGACACGCGTGTTATATACCCCGTGGCAAATGAGCAGTTACAGCTCTTTAGCCTATTTAAGCCTGCATGAAAGTTCCGAATTGCCGTTAGATAAAGCGGAAGAGTTACATGATGATGTATTGCCGGTTGAAGCCGAAATACTGAATTTAGCCAAAGGCGCGCATACGGGGAATGTACTGCATGAATTACTCGAATATTGCCGCTTTAAAAACTTAGCAGAACGCGACGATATTAGTGAATTAAGAGAGTCAGCCTGCCAGCGATATGGCTTAAAAGTCGATGACCCTGAAGTGATTAATGAACTGCTTTATCAGGCAGTCAGCACGCCATTAAGTAATGATGATGAGAACTTTTATTTGGCAAATATTAAAGAGCCGGCTTGCTTAAAAGAAATGCCGTTTTATTTAAGTTTGGCAGATTGTTCAACGCAAAAGATCAATCGTTTATTAGCATCAGAACCGACGTACCAGAGTCTGTCAGCCAAACAGATGCAAGGCTATTTAACCGGGTTTATTGATTTAATCTGTGAATATGACGGACGCTATTATGTGATGGATTATAAAAGTAATGCCTTAGCTGATTATAAACAAGCCAGTTTGGTAGCTGCAATGCACGAGCATAATTACGGATTGCAATATTGGATTTATAGCGTCGTGTTGCATTTATACCTGCAACAACGCTTAGAAAATTACCAATTTCTCGAACATTTTGGGGGTGTACGTTATTTGTTTTTACGTGGCATGAAAAAGGATGTAGCCATGAGTGGTGTTTTTAGTGATTTACCTGATGAGCAAATATTAGACGAATTAAGTGCAGTATTTTCTGAATAATTCAGTATAGTAATTGGGGTTATTTGTTGTAGCTAGAAAAATAAATTAGGAGCAAAAATGGAAGTTTTATTATTTGGTGCAGTGGCTTGTATGGCGGCTTTAATCTTATCCGCCTGGTTGATGACCTTTGCGAGATGGTTTCCCATTGAAGGAATCGATGAAAAGTTTTTAGTAGATTATAAAACCATGATTCGTGCACATATTGATTTTGCCTTGATGGCATTATTCAATATAGGATTTTATGCATCAGGTGTTGAGTTACCCATACTCGCTTGCTGGTGTGTTGCGGTAGGGGGTTTTACTAACCCGAGTGTTTTTGTTGTTGCGGCGTTTGATCCTGAGTTTTGGGATAAAAAAATATGGCGAATTTTATCGGCAATTAGCTTTGTGATTACGACAGTGGGATTTGTCGGTGTGGGTATTGCGTTTGTTCAGCATGCCTTACAGGCTTAGCGTTAAGTGGACTAATAAAAATAGTTGATAAATCGTATTAGCGCCTGTTTATTTACGGCGCTATTAGTAAAGGAGTTTTATTTTGCAACAATCTGTCACTTTCGATCTTGATCTTATTCGCCGTTACGATAAAGCTGGGCCACGTTATACTTCTTACCCCACAGCCGTTGAATTTAGTGAAGATTTCACAGCCAATCATTACCGCGAGCAGATAGCGATATCAAACCAACGTGGTGGGCCTTTGTCGTTGTATTTTCATATACCGTTTTGCGATACTGTTTGTTATTACTGCGCTTGCAATAAAATTATCACCAAAAATAGAGATCATGCTGTTCCTTATTTAGCTAATTTACACAAAGAAATTAAGCTGCAAGGCGAGTTGTTTGATTCTAATCGAGTGGTTGAACAACTTCACTGGGGCGGCGGTACACCCACATTTATTAGTCATGAGCAAATGCGTGAATTAATGGCAGTCACACGTGAAGCATTTAATTTGGCTGAGAATGATCAAGGTGAGTTTTCGATAGAAATTGATCCGCGTGAAGCAACCGCTGAAACTATTAAAGTGTTACGTGAGGTTGGCTTTAATCGCATTAGTTTAGGCGTGCAAGATTTTAATTCCATCGTACAAAAAGCAGTCAATCGTATACAAACGGAAGCAGAGACTTTTGCAGTGATTGATGCGGCGAGAGAGAATGGTTTTCGTTCGGTGAGTTTAGATTTAATTTATGGCTTGCCACATCAAACCCCTGCCAGTTTTGCGGAGACTTTAGCTAAAGTGATCGCAGTTAATCCCGATCGATTATCGGTGTTTAATTATGCGCATTTACCCGAGCGCTTTAAAGTGCAACGGCAAATGAATGATGCAGATATGCCGACGCCTGCTGTGAAATTAGCGATTTTACAACAATCGATCAAACAGCTGACGGATGCCGGTTATGTGTATATCGGTATGGATCATTTTGCGAAACCCGATGATGAATTAGCCGTCGCGCAACGCGAAAATAAACTGTATCGAAATTTCCAAGGTTACTCCACGCATTCAGAGTGTGATTTGATTGGTCTCGGCGTAACTTCAATTGGCAGTGTTGGCGATTCTTACTCACAAAATCGTCGCACCCTAGAAGAATACAATGCTAGCCTGGCTAATGATGAACTACCGGTTTTTAGGGGCTTTACTTTGAATGACGATGACAAAGTGCGCCGCGTCGTCATTACTAAGCTGATCTGCCATTTTTCATTAGATATAACCGCGATAGAGAAGCAATTGAACATTAACTTTGCTGACTATTTTGCTGAAGAGTTGCCGCAGTTAGAGCAGTTTGCAAAAGATGGCTTGTTAATCCATAACGCAGAAAAAATTGAAGTACTACCGGCAGGGCATTTGTTAATCCGTAATATTTGTATGGCGTTTGATAAGTATATGCAACAAAAACAAGGTACGAATTTTTCTAAAGTAATTTAGCAAGAGCAGGCATGAGTTTGTAGAATACATAAGTTGCTAGTAATACATTAATATGAAAATGCTAGTCTCGTGCTGGTGTAGTTAACTATCCTGAGTAGGAGGATTTGCATGCGTTGTTATGCATGCAAAATTAGCTTATGTATGCGGATAAATAGCAAATGAAAGTGAGATAAAGTAAGCCATTATGATAATGGTGAATAAAGGAGAGGTAGAGATGATAAAAAACATTTTACAAAGCTGGAAGAGTCAATGGCCAACAATACATTCGACTAAACCCTTAGCTATCGACGAAGGCGTGATTGATCAAGGCGCGTTTAATGCGATTGAAGTGGGTGAGTTATTTGATACCGTAAATCAAGCCAGTACGATAGCGGGACAAGCGGTTTTATATCGGTCTTTAACGCAGCCCTCTGCCTCTGTTGTCGAGATTCAAGCCAAGCAAGATGCAGTCAAAGAAATTCAAGAAAATCCGGCTATTCGTGAGAACTTAGAGCGTATTGTGGCGAATGCGGCTACCACTGAAAACCATTTATATGTTTTGCTGTTTGGTGAGTTTTTAGGTGCGTTAGGTACGGCGCGCGAAAGCAAGCAAATTGAAGGCTATGGCCACCGCCAATATCGTCGTGGAATGCGATTTGTTGAGGATTTAACCGGCGCTATCTATGCTTCTAGCAATCCTGAAAGTACCTACCTGCAAAGTATTTTTAATAAAATAAATGGTTTTTCAAAAAGCCGTGTTCATTCCTTAATGATCGGGCCTGTTTATAATACGGAAAAAGGCTTTAAAACTAAAGAAGAGCGTAAAGGTGTCTTTACACCGGCAACGATCTTTCAGCCTAGCGTGTTTAAACCCTTATTGATCTTATCGCTGATTGTGGGCGTGGGCATCTTATCGCAAATGGTAACTTACAGCATTCCGGGCTTATCTTTTAGCACGGGTGGAATTTCGGGGGCGATTTTTGCACCACTGTTATTAGCTTATTTCCCGATTATAGGGTCATACGATCGAGATAACTGCATTATTCCATTGCGCAATGAGTTTAAAGAATCAGAAGAATTAGGCGATGCATTAGATGCTTTGGGGCAGATAGATGAATTATTAGCCTTTATTAAATTTTCTGAAAGTTTCGGTTCTGATATGGTGTTACCTACGATGGTAGAGAGCGAGCACCACAGCATCAACCTTAAACAAGCAAAAAATCCCGTATTAGGCATGCGCAGCGATGGGTATGTCGGTAATGATTTTGTTTTAGAAAACGATAAACTGGTGTTTATAACCGGGCCAAATAGTGGCGGTAAAACGGCTTTTTGTAAAACGGTGACGCAGATTCAGCTGTTAGCGCAAATTGGCTGTTATGTGCCAGCGGAGTTAGCCACAATGAGTGTTGCGGATAAAATAATTTATCAAGCCCCTGAAATTAGTCATCTTGATGATGGGGAAGGGCGCTTTGGCACGGAATTAAAGCGTACACGTGATATCTTTTTAGCAACTACGGCAAAAAGCTTTGTAGTTTTAGATGAGCTTTCTGAAGGCACCACTTTTGAAGAAAAAATGGAATCATCGGGTAATGTATTAGATGGTTTTTATCGCAAAGGAAACAATACTTTATTAATTACCCACAATCATCAATTGGTGGATGTGTTTATTAATAAAAGAGAAGGGGTAGCGAAACAGGTTGAGTTTGTGAATGATGCGCCTAGCTATCGCTTAATCGAGGGTATCTCGCGAGTGAGTCATGCCGATAGAGTGGCGAAGAAAATAGGCTTTTCTAAACAAGATATCGATAATTATTTGGCGGATTCAAAATAAGAATTAGCGGTTAAACATTGTTAGTAAGTATAAAAAAGCCTCACCCATTATGAAAATGAGTGAGGCTTTTTTGTATCGCTAAGTAAAAGCGGGGGAGCTTACATCATGCCGCCCATTCCACCCATACCGCCCATATCTGGCATGGCCGGTGCAACACCGCCTTCAGCAGGCTCATCTGCGATCATTACTTCAGTGGTAATCATTAAGCCGGCAACCGACGCTGCATTTTGTAAAGCAGAGCGAGTTACTTTTGCAGGGTCTAAGATTCCCATTTCAATCATGTCACCATAAACCGCCGTTGCTGCATTGTAACCAAAGTTACCCATGCCTTTAGCCACTTCATTACACACAACAGAGGCTTCATCTCCCGCATTGGAAACGATTTGGCGTAAAGGTGCAGACATTGCGCGACGTAGAATATCAACACCGATTTTTTGATCGTGGTTAATACCTTCAACGCCTTCTAATGCCGAGATAGCACGAACTAACGCAGTACCGCCACCGGCAACAACGCCTTCTTCAACGGCTGCGCGAGTTGAATGTAATGCATCTTCAACACGTGCTTTTTTCTCTTTCATTTCAACTTCAGTTGCCGCACCGACTTTAATCACTGCAACCCCGCCCGCTAATTTAGCTAAACGTTCTTGGAGCTTCTCTGTATCGTACTCAGACGTAGCTTCGTCCGCTTGTGCGCGAATTTGAGAAATACGTGCTTTGATATTATCTTCAGAACCCACACCATCAACAATCACCGTAATTTCTTTGCTGATCTGTACTTTCTTCGCTGTGCCTAATTGATCTAATTCAACTTTTTCTAAAGATAAACCGATTTCTTCAGAAATAACCGTGGCGCCTGTTAAAACAGCCACATCTTCTAACATGGCTTTACGTCGATCACCAAAGCCCGGTGCTTTAACAGCCGCTACTTTAACAATGCCACGCATATTATTAACCACTAAGGTTGCTAACGCTTCGCCTTCAACATCTTCAGCAATAATTAAAAGAGGACGACCTGCTTTAGCAACGCCTTCTAAAATAGGTAATAAATCACGGATATTAGAGATTTTTTTATCAAATAATAAGATGAAAGGGTTTTCAAGTTCAACACTCATGCTGTCTTGGTTATTGATGAAGTAAGGTGATAAATAACCCCGGTCAAACTGCATGCCTTCAACCACATCTAACTCATTATCTAAGCCCGTGCCTTCTTCAACGGTAATAACACCCTCTTTACCCACTTTCTCCATTGCATCAGCAATGATTGCACCGACAGATTCATCAGAGTTAGCAGAGATAGTTCCTACTTGTGCAATTGCTTTGTTATCAGTACAGGGTGTTGCAGAAGCAATAATTGCTTCAACTGATTTTGTTACTGCTAAATCAATACCGCGTTTTAAATCCATGGGATTCATGCCCGCAGCAACTGATTTTAAACCTTCGTTTACGATTGCTTGCGCTAATACTGTTGCCGTTGTTGTTCCGTCACCCGCGACATCAGACGTTTGAGATGCAACTTCCTTAACCATCTGTGCGCCCATGTTTTCGAACTTATCCGCAAGCTCGATTTCTTTCGCAACCGATACACCATCTTTAGTGATCGTGGGCGCGCCAAAGCTTTTATCTAAAACCGCATTACGACCTTTGGGTCCTAATGTTGCTTTTACCGCGTTAGCTAAAATATTTACGCCATTTGCCATCAAGCTTCGTGCGTCATCTCCAAACTTTACTTCTTTTGCTGCCATGTGTTGTTTACCTGAATGATTTGAGTTTATTAAATATAAGCTAATGCACTGGAAAAACAGTGCGACATTAATTCTTTAAGCTTAGTTTATAGAGTGGCCATAATATCGTCTTCACGCATGACGATTAAGTCCTCACCGTCCACGGTGACTTCACTACCTGAATATTTAGTAAATAACACATGATCTCCGACTTTAACGTGCATTTCATGTAGTGATCCATTGTCTAAAACTTTACCAGAACCAATAGCGACAACTTTTCCTTCGCTAGGCTTTTCTGTTGCCGAACCTGGTAGTACGATGCCACTTGCAGTGGTTGTTTCTTCTTCAACGCGTTTAATGACAACACGGTCGTGTAGAGGTTTAATCTTCATTATTTTCTCCTTGTTAATAATTGATAGTGATTAGGGTTTTATTGCATTGTCGCGACATCGGATGTTTCGTCTACTTCAATTTCTTGCTGCTTTTTTTGAATAATATAGCGACCGAATTCTTGTAATGTGTGTACGGAGACTGGAATAGCATCCATAAGATTAATAGTTAAGCGAGACTTCCATTCGTCACTACTAAACTCTTCTTTGGTGTTTTTCTTTATTGATTCTAATAAGTCGGTTGTATCAAATTCCTCATCAGCTAAAGCTCTAAAAACTTCAACACTACTGACAATAGAATCTGATTTAGCCGAATTTTTTATCATGAATGGTGTGCTCCATACCGGTAGACGTAAGGATAAACCGAACCAAAAACCATGAGACCAGTTGTAAATATTATCAAATACAGTCTCATCTAAATTTTTAATATCGAAAGGATAGCTTAGCTCCCCTTTGTGTCTTAATGCCGTGTAGTGAGAAAAGCAGTCCATCAAGAATTCAGCTAAATCTTTAGCCGTTTCATCCTCTTCAAAAACAGCAAGGTCGCCATAAAAAGGGGCGGGCAACCATTCGGTAGGTTTAATTAAATCAGGTGTAATAACCAGCGCATGCATAAATCCTTCTAACTCTTTTTGATTAAAACAGCCACCAGGAATATTAATCGGTGCAAAACGTAATTGAAATCGGTCTTCTAGTTCTTTAGTAAGCATAGGTTTGAAAATCCAAGGGTATAAGAAGTGATGTTAGGTGATTTATAAATTAATCAATAAGGAAGAGACAATGTTGAAATAGCTATTGAGTAGTAAGGCTAAAGACTCATAGTAGATGTTTTCTAAGCCTTGAATCGGTTGGTTGCTTAAAAAATCGATAATATTCGTCACTTGTAAATTCAGCGCATCAATGGTTTTTGTAGAGAGACTGATAGATGAGTCTATCAACACATTGACGCCATGGTTCAGTGTATTAAATGTATCTACTGTCACCATTTTAGGATGATCAATAAAGAACTGAATCGCATTTTGTGCCTGACTACTGTAATCGCTCGCAACACTAACAAACTGCTGATAATCCGCTTGGGCGCTTGGAATAATATCGTTATTCAGATGCGCATAAAATTCATTTCCTTTATCCGTTATCTCGCCTTTCCAGCGCAAACTTGTTTCAACAGGCGCATCATAAAATTCGGTAGTTGCGTTAGCAATACTGGTGTGTAACTCATTACCAGAAATAGCTGCGCGTTCAAATAGCGCATTAGCTTGCTGGCTTAGTAATTGATATAGCTCTTTAGTTGGCGTGATTATTTTTTCATCGTAATTAATATTGGAAGCGTTCATTGCTCACTCACCTGGTCTTAGTAAAATTTGAAGAGAGCATTCTATCTGCAACAAATGCACTAAGGGAATGAGTCATATTGACGCGCGGCAAAATGCCGCTGATATTGGCATTATATTTGCTGAGTATTAAAGGTTTGTACTGAATATTTGCTTAATTAATTGTGGATAATTAAGAGCTTGATATCGGCAAAATATTTTTGGAAGTTTTTTGAAGCTAGTGAATTAAGGTGATTGATCGTGTTTAGCTACAGTAAATGACGAAAACTATTTTTATGAATAAAGTGCTTACACATTTTCGCAGTGTTCAAAAATAAATGTCTAATTATTGAACGAATGATCAGTTTTTAAACAGTGAATGAATATTTCATAGAAGTGATTATATGTGGTTATCTAGTTGATTTTTAATGATTTAATTTATATTTTGTAGTTTGGCACACTCGTTGCAATAAGTTACTGAGAAGCTGTCGCTAGGCTTGAGTTAGCAGACACTTCAATACTGTACGTTATCAAGCAAATAGGCATAGTGATAGCGACAGCTTCATTAACACTACTAACAAAGAAACGAGGATAATAAACATGGCAATAAGTGCTGCAACAAAAGCTGCAACCGATGCTTTGGCTGTTAATCGTGCACCGACTGGCGTCAATGCTCAGGAAGTACATAGATGGCTACAAAGTTTTACTTGGGACTTCGATAAAAATCGTACTAAGTATCCTACTAAGTACAAAATGGCGAATGATACGAAAGAGCAATTTAAGCTCATCGCCAAAGAATATGCACGCATGGAGTCTGTTAAAGATGAGCGTCAGTTCGGTAGTTTACAGGATGTATTAACACGTGTGGATGCGGGTAACAAAGTTCACCCGAAATGGAATGAGACGATGAAAGTTATCTCTAACTTCTTAGAAGTTGGGGAATACAATGCGATTGCTGCGACTGGGATGTTGTGGGATTCTGCTCAAGCACCTGAGCAAAAAAATGGATATTTAGCGCAAACATTAGATGAAATTCGTCACACTAACCAATGTGGTTATGTGAATTACTATTTCACTAAACATGGGCAGGATGCCGCAGGACATAATGATGCACGTCGTACTAGAACAATTGGGCCGTTATGGAAAGGAATGAAACGTGTATTCTCTGATGGGTTTATTTCAGGGGATGCTGTGGAATGTTCAATTAACTTACAGTTAGTTGGAGAAGCGTGTTTCACCAATCCACTAATTGTTGCTGTTACTGAATGGGCTGCTGCCAATGGTGATGAAATCACACCAACGGTATTCTTATCTATTGAAACAGATGAGCTGCGCCATATGGCAAACGGTTACCAAACAATTGTTTCGATTGCAAACGACGAAGCCGCTTCGAAATACTTGAACACTGACCTTAACAATGCCTTCTGGACACAGCAAAAATATTTTACACCAGTTTTAGGTATGTCGTTTGAATATGGTTCGCATTTTAAAGTTGAGCCTTGGGTTAAAACTTGGAACCGTTGGGTGTACGAAGACTGGGGCGGTATCTGGATTGGTCGTTTAGGTAAGTACGGAGTGAATTCTCCTGCAAGTTTACGTGATGCTAAAAAAGATGCGTACTGGGCTCATCATGATTTATTTCTTATTGCTTACGCACTATGGCCGACAGGTTTCTTCCGTTTAACATTACCAACGGCTGAAGAAGCAGATTGGTTTGAACTTAACTACCCAGGGTGGCACGAGCATTACGGTGTTATTTATGACGAATGGCGTGCGCGTGGATGTGAAGACCCAAGCAGTGGCTTTCTTCCTATTATGTGGTTTATTGAAAACAATCACCCTATCTATATTGATCGCGTATCACAAGTGCCTTTTTGCCCTAGCTTATGTAAAGGTGCAAGTACTTTACGTGTACATGAGTATAACGGTAAGAAAAATACTTTCAGTGATGACTGGGGCGAACGTATGTGGCTATCTGAGCCAGAGCGTTATGAGTGTCAAAATATGTTTGAGCAATACGCAGGACGCGAATTATCAGAAGTGCTGACTGAATTACATGGTGTACGTAGCGATGGTAAGACTTTAATCGCACAACCGCACACGGATAAAGATAAGAAAATGTGGACATTGGATGATATTAAAGCACTGAACTGTGTTTTTTCTGATCCTGTTGACGCGCTGTAAGTCACACCCTATTTAATAGATAAAGGAAATACTAATGGCAATACAAATAGAAACAGGTCAACGGGGACTAACGGACCCAGAAATGCAAAAAGTCATTGCGGATGCAGTGCCTGATCAACCTTTAGAATCTAACCGTAAAATGAACTACTTCGTTAAGCCGCGTGGACGTCGCTTATCAGAGTATGAAATTCTATGTTGTTATACACAACCGACACCCGATTGGATTGCTGGTGGATTGGATTGGGGTGATTGGACGCAAAAATTTCATGGTGGTCGCCCTTCATGGGGTAATGAAACCACAGAAATGAAGTCAACGGATTGGCATAAACATCGTGATCCTGATAAACGCTGGCACGCTATCTATGTTAAAGATAAGGCAGAAGAAGCGCGCTATACACAGCGCTTTCTAAAGGCTTATTCGGCTGAAGGTCAAATCCGTACCATGAATCCTGTTTGGCGTGATGAAGTGCTAAACGATTATTTAGGCGCTTTTTGCTTTAACGAATATGGATTATTCAACTCACATTCTTCTGCTACACGTGATTGCTTAGGCGATACATTGCGTATGAGTATTGCGATGATTGGCTTTGATAAAGTTGATAATGCGCAAATGATTCAAATGGAAAGAACCTTTTTAGCTAAATTGGTACCTGATTTCCCAGAATCAACAGCAGAGCCTAAAAAAGAATGGACTGAAGGGAAAATCTATAAAGGCGCAAGAGAAGTTGTTGAAGATATTTGGCAAGATACCTATGACTGGAATGAAATTCTATGGGCAGGTCACATGGTGCATGATGCGCTGTTTGGTCAATTTGTACGCCGTGAGTTCTTCTTACGTTTATCTTCGTTCTACGGTGATAACTTAACGCCTTTCTTTATTAACCAAGCGCAACTGTATCATCAACAGACTAAGGGAATTACGCAAGATATGTTCTTCCATTGTTTGGGTGATGATGCTGAATTTGGTGACTATAACCGCCGTCTAATGCGGGCCTGGACAGACAAATGGCTGCCAAGAACGCTGAATGCAATGAAAGATTTTATGGGCATTTTAGATAAAATTCCTGAAATTGATCATGTCACCACTAGAGATGCTGTTGAAGCAGCTGTAGGGCGTGTTGTTGACGATTGGATTGAAGATTATGCGAATAAAATTGGTTATAAAGCGGATAGAGCAGCTATGTTAAAAACCGTTTTATCTGGGCTTAAATAAAGGAAATACTATGTCAAATAAAGCAAATTCGTATGGTGCTGGCATCATGGCGAAAACAGGCAAAGAGTTTGCCGATGAATATTTCGCTGAAGAAAACCAAGTGGTTCACGAAAGTAGTGATGTTGTTCTTGTCTTAAAGAAGTCTGATGAAATTAACATCATTGTTGATGAAATCTTATTAGGTGACCGTAAAGATGACAATCCAACCTTAGTGATTGAAGATCGTGCGGGTTACTGGTGGTTAAAAGCGACAGGTAAAATTGAAGTGGATTGTGAAGAAGCCGCTGAAGTTTTAGGTAAAGACTATAACGTCTACGACTTTTTAGTGGATGTGTCTTCTACTATTGGGCGTGCCTTTACATTGGGTGAAACTTTTACCATTACATCTGAGCTCATGGGGCTTGATCGTGAATTGGAAAACTTGGAAGCATAGGAGCTAACAATGGCAAATTATAAAGTACATGACAACCCTGTGCGTGATGAGTGGATCGCTAAAATTGGGCAGCTCAATACGCTTGCAAAAGGCGCTGAGTTTTTAACGGGCTTCCGTAAAAAATACACGACACCGTTACGTGAAAGCTTCGATTTAGAGCTAGATTGGTGTTGGATTGAGGCAAAAATTGAAGAAAAAGTGGCGTTATTGAAGCACGCAGAATTGAATGATACACAGTTTTTAAACAACTGTACCTGTGGTGCAAATGCGCAAGAAGTTGCTGATGCTGTGGTTGCTAAAATGGATGCTTGTTCTGAAAAATATGTAGCTGAAAAGTTACATATTAATTTTAGAACAGATTTTAAGCCACCTATTATGCCAACCAATGTGTTTATGGACACGGATCGTTTATTAGGCACCAAACTAATGGAGTTACGTAATGTTGATTATTACGACATGCCATTAGAAGAGTTGCGTAAAGAGCGTGGCGTTAAAATTATTACGATTCAGTAATAAGGCAGGGTAGTTTTGCCGTTATCACTGTGCTTTTAGTCATGCACGAAAGTGCAGTGATCTGGCAGCTTGTAAAAGCACTTTAATAGAGTGCTTTTACACTTTTAACTAAAAAGTAAGGAAAGATATGACTGATCTGTATGAGCAACCGACTAGAAATGTTAGTGAAATGTTTGGTAAAAATGAAGATCTAAATAAGCTATATGATGATGATACTTATACTGCCTATACTGAAGATTTAGAGTTTATGTGGCGCTGGACTATTTATCGTGAAGATAAGTTAGTTCAAGAAGGCTGTTCACTCACTGAAGATGCTTCTAAACGCGCGGTTGATCACGTTATGGCTTTTTTTAATATTAATGCAAAATGTAAACAGCAACGAGAGGTGATTGGTTAATGTTAAACCATCAAATTAAGATCATCACAGAAGAAGGCGAAGTCACTGAATTTGATTGTGCCGAAGACGAAGATATTATTAGTGCAGCAATACGCCAAAGTATTTTTTTAATGTCATCTTGCCGAGAAGGTGGTTGTGCTACCTGTAAGGGGGAATGTACGGAAGGTGACTTTGAAATGGGTAAGGTAAGTGCGCAAGCTTTACCTCAGGAAGAACAAGAAGAAGACATGGTTTTATTGTGTCGTTGTTATCCAACAGACGATATGGTGGTTGAAGTACCTTATACATTTGACCGCATTTCTTACTCAGAAGAAGGTAAAGAGTTTTCTACTGAAATTACAGAGCTACAGCAAGTATCAAGTAATGTGACTAAATTATGTTTAAAACGCACGGATGGCGAAAAACAAATTAAGTTAGATTCTGGGCAATATTATGATTTAGAAATACCAGGTACAGAGATAACGCGCTCTTATTCACCCGCGAATATTGGCAATAATGACGGCGAGATGGAGTTCCTAATTCGTGTATTGGATGACGGTAAGTTTTCTAATTATCTTAAGCAAGACGCTAAACTTGGGCAAGCACTTAATGTGAAAGGGCCGTCAGGGATTTTTGGCTTAGTGGCGAATGGATTTACGCCGCGTTATTTTGTTGCGGGCGGAACAGGGTTAGCACCTATTTTATCAATGGTTCGGTTTATGAAGGAATGGGGTGAGCCTCAGCCTTGTACGATTTATTTCGGATCAACTTTTGAAGAAGAAGTTTTTTATATTGATGAGTTGAATAAGTTGGCCAGTGAAATGGATAACTTAACGGTCAAGATATGCGTATGGAAAGCGACGGATTCTTGGGCAGGTGAAAAAGGCAGTGTAGTTGATGTCTTGAAAAAGGATTTACAAGAGGCTTCCACTAAACCTGATTTGTATTTATGCGGCCCTCCTGGAATGGTGGATGCAACTTATGCTGCATGTGCTGAAGTAGGTATTTCTAAAGATAATATTTATCTAGAGAAATTCTTAGCTAGCGCTTCTTGATTTTTTGCTGCTAACGATTTTATGGATAAGCAAGATATCGAATTCATTTATGAAATGGTCAATCAATTGGATAGCACGATCCATAAGCTGGTTGAAGACGAAGAAAGGATTCGGCAGAAACTCAGTGATGAGCGTATCGAAGAGTTAAATGAATATTGGCAGCAGGAATTAAGCGACGAAGACGCACAAGAATTAAAAGCGACATTCGATTATTGGGACAAAATGCTAATTGTTACTTGGGCGCATAGCCGTAGAGCACACATAACAAGAGCTGCCGCAGGGCAAAAACTCATGAAAGAAAGTTAGTTTACATCAATAGGTGGGTTTTAACCTGTATTGAGCCTATTGTTTATCAACAAATTTAATAAGAAATCACTATGCCTAAACAAATAATTTATGATGAAGAAGTACGTAATCGTTTTATGTGCGGTATTAATAAAGTCGCTAATGCGGTGAGTGTTACCTATGGCAGTGCAGGGCCTGCAGTGATGATTGAACATATTGCGTCTGGGTTGCCGCCTGTTTTTACACGCGATGGTGTGACGGTAGCAAAATCTATACAGTGCGAAGATCGTACTGAAGATTTAGGCGCTAGAATGTTACGTGATGCAGCCAGTGCTGTTTCACGTAAGGTAGGCGATGGAACTACCTCAACGATAGTGCTTGCACAAGCAATTAGTAAAGAATGCATGATACATGTAACGACAGGGTATCACCCTATTCAATTAAAGCGTGGAATGGATTTAGCGCTAGCCTTTGTTGAAGCTAAATTAAAAGAACAGGCGATTAGCGGAATTAATAGTGACTATATAGAAAGCATTTCAGCGATAGCGACTAAAAATGAGCCGGGCGTTGGAACTTTATTGGTTGAAGCTTTCGATAAGTTAGGCACGGAGAGCCCCTTAACATTTCAGCTGGGTAACAGTCGTGAAGATCAGTTGAGTATTGTTGACGGTCTTAGTTATGAGCAAGGGTATTTATCCCCCTATTTTGTAACGGATTCAGATCGAGATGAAGCTATTTTAGAAAACCCTTATATATTGCTTTACGATAAAGAAATTAGTGATCTAATGGACTTGGTTCCTATATTAGAAGAAGTCAGCGTAGAAAATCGTCCTCTATTGATTATTGCAGAAGACGTGGTTGATAAAGCGTTATCAGGCTTGTTACTGAATCATGTAAAAGGGATATTTAAAGTAGCCGCCGTTAAGCCGCCAGGTTTTGGTGATAAATGTGAGAACCGTTTAAAGGATTTAGCGTTAATAACGGGTGGTGAAGCATTAGTTGGAGATTTCGCAACCAAGCTTGAACAGGTAACTTTAGACCAATTAGGCCAAGCGAAGCATGTCGTCATTACGGCTGAAAATATAACCATTGTAGGGGGTTATGGTGATGCAACTGCGATTAAACAGTGTAGGCTACGATTAGAAGAAGAGGCTGATTTTATTCAGAATAAAAAACCGGGAGATGGATCGCCGACAGGGAATAAACATGATTTTGAAGAGCTAGAAGAGCGACTCGCTATTTTATCTGGAAAAACGGGTGTTTATGAAGTTGGAGGCATTAGCGATATAGAAATAAAAGAACGTATGGTGCGCATTGAAAATGCCTATATGTCGACTAAAGCAGCAATAGAAGAAGGTGTCTTACCGGGGGGAGGGGTAGGATTGTTTAATATTATTCATCTCCTAGATGAATTGATAGCACCTAATATAGAGCAGCAGCAGGGTGTTGACATTGTTAAGCAGGCTTTGCAAAAGCCATTGCAGCGTTTAGTTAGTAATGTGGGTGTTAATAGCGAAGAAGTGATAGCGCGATTACGTAGTGAGAATAATCCTCGTTTTGCCTACAACACACAAGATAAGCAATATGGTGATTTTTTAGAAATTGGTGTGATTGATGCGGTGAAGGTAATACGCCTTGCACTGCGTCATGCAGTTAGTGTGGTAGGAACATTGTTGACCACGGAAGTGGTCATCAAACATGTTCCTGATCATTCAATTATGGCAGGGTATTCACCCGAGTGGGCCGCGGCAACGCGTGAAGACCCGCGTGCGCCATAAGTTTAAAGTTGTTCCTTGTAATACTACCTCAGCTCTTATGAGCTAATTTATTCTTTTTAGAATAAAGGCAGTGCGACACTATGTCGCATTGCCTCTTTTTTTTATTCTGGTATCTTAATAAATCACCCTAAGTTTTTGTTTTTAATCTAAAAAATAAGGATTATGGTTTTCTGTCGACACTATATCGGTCAGGATAAATAAATAAGATAAATATGGATATTGAATTTAAAATTCCCAATAAAATAAATATTGTTCAAGAGACGTTTTTAGTACGCCAATCTTTTGAATTTGAAATGTTTCGTCCCATTCAGGCGTGGCAATGGATGGTTCAGGCGCGCTCTGTTCCTGAGCAAAAGGACTGGGTTCGTTCGGATGTCGCTGAAGCTTGGCATCGATGCTTAGAAGACTATCAGTTGCCGTTAGGAAATTATGCAAATTGGGATAAGCATTTATTTACACAGATAGCCAATGACGAGAATGATAAGTCTGAAAAGGTTGCTCAACAAATAAAGCATTTAAGCCATCATTTTCAAGTTTTTTTAAAAGAAGCGGGCGTGATGATGGTCGTTGTAGCGCCTAATAGTAGCCTACTATACGTTGCTGGCGAAAAACACTTTCCACATGCCTTTCAATTACCGACTCAAATAAAAGATACGAATTGGAGTGAGTCTGTACTCGGTAATAATGGAATAGGCACGGCACTTAAATTAAAAAAACCGGTTGCCTTTCAAGGAATGGAGCATTATTTAAGTATTTTGCACCCCTACACAACAGTCGGATATCCACTCTTAGACGAATCAGGCGAGCTGCTTGCCGTTATTGGTTTAGTGAGTGATCACCAAGAGCAAATGAGTTCTCTATTTGCTTTTCTGCACCTTATTTGTGTTTTAGTGAATACACACCTTCCTATTGCTCAGGATGCTGAAGCTCAAGTCAGGGTGTTAGAGAAAATATCCTTTCAACCCGCTAAAAAAATAGCTGAGACTGAATTTTCATCTTCTGTCACCGAAGACTTAGAGCGTTATGTGCATAAAGCGGTAAAGTTACAAAAACATAAAATTCCTATTTTGATTACGGGGGAGTCGGGTGCTGGTAAGGATCATTTTGTTAATTTAATTAAAAAAGCAGGCCCTAGAAAGGACGCGCCTTTAATTGCCATTAACTGCTCATCTATCCCGCGTGATTTAATTGAAAGTGAATTATTTGGGTATGAAGCAGGTAGTTTTACGGGTGCTAGAAGTGGCGGTAAGCCAGGTAAATTTAGTCTGGCAGATGGCGGGACTCTATTTTTAGATGAAATTGGCGATATGAGTATTGATTTACAATCTACTCTACTGCGAGTATTGGAGAATTCTGAGTTTACACCCGTTGGAGGAACGCACCCTATTCGCGTCAATGTGCAAATTGTTGCAGCAACGAATGTAAAACTATCTGAAGCGGTTAAAGCGGGGAATTTTCGACAAGACCTGTATTATCGATTAAATGGTGCTCAAATTCATTTGCCGCCATTACGCGATCGTGAGGATAAAGAACAAATTATTGAACATTTATTACAGCGTGAAATTAATAATATTGTGGGTGAAGAAGATATTTCAATTTCACCTGATGTGATTAATTTATTTAATCAGCACCCTTGGCCAGGAAATATAAGACAGTTTATTAATGTTATTCGAGCCACCTTATATACCGCAGGAGGGGTTCACATTACTGAAGATGATCTTCCCATGGATTTTATGCAAGAATGGCATGAGAGAGACGATGCAGTAGACAAAGAAAATAGCGATATAGTCAGTCTTCTTACCAAGAATAGCCCGAGTTTGGCTGACTGGGAAAAGCATGGTATTCAAACCGCTTTAAGCGATTGTGAAGGCAATATTTCATTAACAGCTAAAAAACTAGGCATTACCAGGGCCACTTTATATAAGAAAATTGAGCGCTTAGGTTTAGCTCGATCAGGACATGAGGCTGTGACGAGTTGATTAAGTTTTGAAGGTGAAAATAGGTTAAATAGTTATAAAAAAAGCCCCCTCCCTGATTAGCTCAAGGAGGGGGCTTTTTTGTGTAACGAGTTTAAGCGGGGGAGCTTACATCATGCCGCCCATTCCACCCATACCGCCCATGCCGCCCATATCAGGCATTGCAGGAGCTGCGCCAGCTTCAGCAGGTGTATCAGCTACCATCACTTCAGTAGTAATCATTAATCCGGCAACCGATGCTGCATTTTGTAATGCAGAACGAGTTACTTTTGCAGGGTCTAAGATTCCCATTTCAATCATGTCGCCATATTCGCCAGTTGCTGCGTTGTAACCAAAGTTACCAGTTCCATTAGCCACTTCATTGCATACAACAGAGGCTTCATCACCTGCGTTAGCAACAATTTGACGTAAAGGAGCAGACATTGCACGACGTAGAATATCAACACCGATTTTTTGATCGTGGTTAATGCCTTCAACACCATCAAGTGCTGCAATAGCACGAACCAATGCAGTACCACCACCAGCTACAACGCCTTCTTCAACTGCCGCGCGAGTTGAGTGTAATGCATCTTCAACACGTGCTTTTTTCTCTTTCATTTCAACTTCAGTTGCTGCGCCAACTTTGATTACTGCAACACCGCCAGCTAATTTAGCTAAGCGCTCTTGAAGTTTTTCTTTATCGTAGTCAGACGTTGCTTCATCCGCTTGGGCACGAATTTGGCTAATACGTGCTTTGATGCTATCTTCAGAACCGACACCATCAACAATCACTGTAATTTCTTTAGTGATTTGTATTTTCTTTGCTGTTCCTAATTGCTCTAGTTCAACTTTTTCAAGTGAAAGACCAATTTCTTCAGAAATGACGGTTGCGCCTGTTAATACCGCAATATCTTCTAACATTGCTTTACGACGATCACCAAAGCCTGGTGCTTTAACAGCAGCCACTTTAACGATACCACGCATATTATTAACCACTAATGTCGCTAGCGCTTCGCCTTCAACATCTTCGGCAATAATTAATAAAGGACGGCCTGCTTTCGCCACGCCTTCTAATGTCGGTAGTAAATCACGGATGTTAGAGATTTTTTTATCGAACAATAAGATAAAAGGACTCTCTAGCTCAACGCTCATGCTTTCTTGATTGTTGATGAAATAAGGCGATAAGTAACCACGGTCAAATTGCATCCCTTCAACAACATCTAACTCGTTGTCTAAACCAGTGCCTTCTTCAACGGTAATAACGCCTTCTTTACCAACTTTTCCCATTGCTTCTGCAATGATTTGGCCAACAGACTCATCAGAGTTTGCAGAAATTGTACCTACTTGAGCAATCGCTTTGTTATCAGTACACGGTGTTGCAGATGCAATAATCGCTTCTACTGATTTTTTTACTGCTAAATCAATACCGCGTTTTAAATCCATAGGATTCATGCCCGCAGCAACAGATTTTAAACCCTCGTTTACGATTGCTTGCGCTAATACAGTCGCAGTTGTTGTTCCGTCACCGGCAACATCAGAAGTTTGTGAAGCCACTTCTTTAACCATTTGCGCGCCCATATTTTCGAATTTATCTGCTAATTCGATTTCTTTCGCAACCGATACACCATCTTTAGTGATCGTTGGTGCGCCAAAGCTTTTATCTAAAACCGCATTACGACCTTTAGGTCCTAATGTTGCTTTAACTGCGTTAGCTAAAATATTTACGCCATTCGCCATCAAGCTACGTGCGTCATCTCCAAACTTTACTTCTTTTACTGCCATGTTCTTTTTTCCTAAATTGAATGTGTTATATAAATGAGCTTGAATTAAGCCAAGATACCCATGATGTCTTCTTCGCGCATAACGATCACTTCATCGCCATTTACTTTAACTTCAGAACCTGAATATTTGCCAAATAATACTTTATCGCCAACTTTAACTTCTAAAGCGCGTACGGTACCGTTATCAAGTTGTTTGCCGTTACCAACAGCTAAAACTTCACCTTCACTTGGTTTTTCTGTTGCTGAACCTGGTAGTACAATCCCGCCTGCAGAGGTTGTTTCTTCTTCTACACGTTTAACGATCACACGATCATGTAAAGGGCGTATATTCATTTATATCTCCTAACAATATTAAAAATAAAAAAGTTTAAAAAATTATTAAGCTCTACCTATTATAGAATAGGCAAATCTTATTGCTGTTTGCGCTGTATGGCGTTATTTACATCACCCATAACTAATATATTACTTTATGAATGACGATCAACTGCTTCGCTATAGCCGTCAAATTATGCTGCCTCAAGTGGATATTGAAGGGCAAGAACGTTTACTTGCGGCTAAAATACTTATTATTGGCGCCGGTGGGCTTGGCTCACCGGCAGCATTATATCTTGCTGCTGCGGGCGTAGGCTCACTGGTAATCTATGACGATGATGAAGTTGATCTCTCTAACTTACAACGGCAAATTACGCATTACACAGACGATATTGGGACGGATAAAGTCATTTCAACCCAAGAAACATTAAATAAAATTAATCCTGAAGTAAAGGTGAGAGCTGTGAAGCAACGCCTCGAAGGAAGTAAACTGGAGCAAGAAGTTGATGCGGCTGATGTGGTGTTGGATTGTAGCGATAACTTTACAACTCGCTTCGCTATTAATGCCGCTTGCGTGCAATATAAGACGGCATTAGTATCGGGGGCAGCAATTCGTTTTGATGGTCAAGTGAGTGTGTTTAATGCGGCAGAAAATGCACCTTGTTATAACTGTTTGTATGCTGAAACGGGTGAAGAACTACAAAATTGCGCACTGAATGGGGTAATATCACCGCTGACGGGCATTATTGGCAGTATTCAGGCCTTAGAGGCAATGAAGCTAGTGATGGGGATAGGTGAGGCTTTAACTGGGCGACTTTTGCTATTGGATGGCTTAAGCATGCAATGGAATGAGATGAAGTTACGTAAAAATTCAGCCTGTCCTACCTGCGCAGTAAAAAATTAAAACCCTAGTCTAGTATTGATAGTCTAGAAATAGACTAAGGTTTTAGTTATTACGCTGTCTGATTTCTTAATGAGAATTTTTATGCTCTTTTTCTTCAAAAGGGCCTTCTGTAGAATTTTTAGTGTATTTGTAAATAAAATATCCCAGTGGTGCAAAAGCAGCAGTGGCAGCAATTAGCATTAAGATAAAGACCCAAGTAACACTCATGATTAATCCCCTGATTGTAATTATTATTTAAAGAGTAATGTTGAAATATACCCTTACTTCATTAATATGACAAGGGTATTATGCAGCAGTTCTTTGTTTTAAGGCATGTGGATGTTGCCAAAATAAAAACTTCATCGTATACTGCAAAGTAGCTTACTTGATCAAGCTAGCTATAAAAATTAAAAAATAACTCCGGAGAATATTATGAAATGGGAAACACCAGCATACACAGACCTACGTTTTGGCTTTGAAGTCACTATGTATATCTACAACCGTTAATTTTCGGTTTAGATAAAAAGAGGCTCTTAATGAGCCTTTTTTTTTGCCTATTTTTCTCCACACTATAATAAACTAGTCATATATGAAAATCAGAGTTCTTGGATCAGGTGCAGGCGGCGGATTTCCTCAGTGGAACTGCAGTTGCCCCAATTGTAAAGCGGTTCGTGCAGGTACCATAAAAGCGACGACACGTAATCAATCGTCGATTGCGGTTTCTTCCGATGGTGAGCATTGGGTTTTATTCAATGCGTCTCCTGACGTGCGTGCGCAATTAGAAAATTTTCCTGAAATTCACCCAAAAAATAAAGTACGTGGTACGGGCATAGAAGCGATTGTAATAATTGACTCGCAAATTGACCATGCCACTGGATTACTTATCTTACGTGAAGGTGATCCACTGAATGTTTACTGTACGGAAATGGTAAAACAAGATCTGAGTACAGGGTTTCCTATCTTCAATATTTTAGAGCACTTTTGTGGTGTTAATGACCATACAATTCCGTTAGATGGTAAATCGTTTACTATTCCTAATATTGATGACTTAGAATTTACTGCTTTAGCACTAAAAAGCAAAGCACCACCGTATTCACCGCATAGAAATGACCCGCATGAAGGGGATAATATCGGTATGATTATTCGTCAGATTTCAACAGGAAAAACCACGTTTTATGCGCCCGGTTTAGGACTAATCGAACCGCATGTTGAACAAGCAATGACTGCCGCTGACTGCGTGATGGTGGATGGCACTTTTTGGACTGATGATGAGTTAGCCTCTGTTGGGCGTCCATTATTAGCAAGAAAAATTGGCCATTTACCGCAATCGGGTGAAGGCGGTATGATTGAATTTTTAGATACGCTAGAAAAACCACGTAAAATTTTAATCCATATTAATAATACCAATCCTATTCTCAATGATGAATCGGAAGAGCGCGCTATACTTGATCAACACGGTATAGAAGTATCCTTTGATAATATGAATATAGAGTTATAAGTATGACAGAGCAAGCACCTTGGACACGGGCAGAGTTTGAAGCCAAATTACGTGGCATGGAGAATAAATATCATATTCACCATCCTATGCATACCTTGATGAATGAAGGGAAACTTACTAAAAAGCAACTACAAGGCTGGGTTGCTAATCGGTTTTATTATCAGATTATGATACCGATTAAAGATGCTAATATTTTAGCTAATTGCCCTGATAGAGAAACACGTGCGATTTGGACACAAAGAATTTTGGATCATGATGGCCACCCTGGAGATGAGGGAGGTATTGAAGCATGGGTACAATTAGGTATTGCGGTGGGTATGACACGTGAAGATATTACCTCGTTAAAATTTGTACTGCCAGCAGTTAGGTTTGCAGTGGATGCGTATGTTAATTTTGCACGCCGCTCTGAGTGGCATGAGGCCGCAAGTTCATCATTAACCGAAATGTTCGCGCCTAAAATACATCAGCAACGCTTAAGTAATTGGCCAGAGCTTTACCCTTGGGTAGACGATGAGGGTTATATTTACTTTCGTAAACGGCTCACTGAAGCAAGACGTGATGTTGAACATGGTCTAGAAATTACCTTAGATTGGTATCAAACCCGTGCGCAGCAAGAGCGCATGGTAGAGATATTACAATTTAAACTCGATGTTTTATGGTCGATGGCAGATGCGATGTATATGGCCTATGTTAATGATATGCCTCCCTACTTTAATGTAGAAGACACGATTTAACGGCACTTGAAAAGGGCGACTTTTAAAGTCGTCCTTTAAATTTAATTAAAGATAATTATCATGAGTATTAACCCTGAAAAAATTATTCAGTTCTCCCCTTTACATCGACTTCAATGGGAAGAAGCACAGCAAAAAGATGTGATTCTTTACCCTGAAGGAATGGTTGAGCTGAACCAAAGTTCTGCTGAAATTTTAAAGCTTTGTGATGGTTCTCGTGCCTTAAATGGTATTGTGAGCGATTTAGAAGAGAAATTTAGCACAACAGGCTTAAAAAACGACATTATTGCTTTCTTAGAAGTGGCATTACAAAATGGCTGGATCAAACAAGATTAAAATTACCCCACCGCGCTGGTTATTAGCTGAGCTGACATATAAGTGCCCATTACAGTGTCCTTATTGTTCTAATCCACTCGATTATAGTAAGCACAATAATGAAATTAGCACGGAAGACTGGAAACGGGTTTTATCCGAAGCGCGGAAAATGGGTGCAGTGCAACTAGGGTTTTCTGGTGGTGAACCTTTAACGCGTACTGACTTAGCTGAATTAGTTAAACATGCGCGTGAATTAGGTTATTACAGTAACTTGATTACATCGGGTTATGGTTTAACTGAAGAAAAAATTCTGCAACTTAAAGAAGCGGGTTTAGATCATATCCAAGTGAGTATTCAAGCCAGTACACAAGACTTGAATGATCATATTGCGGGGACTGAATCCTTTCATAGCAAAAAAGAAGTCGCTCGCTTAGTTAAAAAACACGGTTATCCTATGGTGCTGTGTGTGGTTATTCACCGTGAAAATATTCATCAAATGCCCGAAATATTAGCGATGGCTGAAGAGCTAGGTGCTGACTATGTGGAGCTTGCAAATACACAATATTATGGTTGGGCACATGCTAATCGTGATTTGTTGATGCCGACTAAAGAGCAATATGAAGCCGCAGAAAAAATAGCACAAGATTTTAAAGAAAAAGTCGCGGGTAAGATGAAAATCTATTATGTGATTCCTGATTTTCATGAATCACGCCCGAAAGCCTGTATGAATGGTTGGGGCACGACTTTTTTAACGATTGCACCTGATGGATTGGCGTTGCCGTGTCATTCTGCGCGTGAACTACCTGGATTAGATTGCCCTAATGTGAATGATTCCAGTATTTCTGAAATTTGGAATGAGTCTAAAGCCTTTAATTTTTTCCGTGGTACGGAATGGATGAAAGAGCCTTGCGGTAGTTGTGATGAAAAAGATAAAGATTTTGGTGGTTGCCGCTGCCAAGCTTATTTATTAACGGGGGATATGTACAGTACTGACCCTGTTTGTCATAAATCACCAGATAATCACGTAATTCAAGAGGCGATCGCTTCAGCCCGCGAGAGTGCTTTATCGGGAGACGAAAAACCTTTGATTTTTAGAAATTCTAAAAATTCAAAAAACTATTAATAACGGGTGTTAGGTAGGTTTACTGAAAATTCATTAAGTTAAGTCTACCGAGTGGGGCGCAGACTTTAGAGGCTGTGAAAGTATTCCGAAATCAGGTTAAAAAACCTACTTCGGCAACGAACAATCAATAAGTTATAGCATATTTTTTGCTGTTTTTAGTTGTTTTATTGAATACTTTCACCGCCTCTTTAGTCTGCTTTACATGAAGGCTAAAGCCTTCGCCCCAAATATTGGGATGCGAATCTTAGCCTGCCTTATTCAACAATAAGCTAAAGCTCTGCGTAACTCAGTTATTAATAACCGTGAATATTAAAGGCCTACTTCAGGCCTTTAACGTGACTTAAATCTAATGGATCACGTATTGGTTTACTCACATAATAACCTTGTGCATAATCCACACCTTGCTGTTCCAATAACTGTAATATCATTTCGTTTTCTACGAATTCAGCAATAATCTTTTTGCCGAAGGCCTGGGAAACTTCAGTCAGTACTTTAACAAAAATTCTGTCTTCATCGTTGGTATCCATTTGCTTAACAAAAGAGCCATCGATTTTTACATAATCAACAGGTAGCGATTTTAAGTAATAAAAAGAAGAAAAACCGACACCAAAGTCATCGAGTGCAAAACTACAACCCAGTGCTTTTAATTTTTGAATCATCGATTTAGCAGATAAAAAGTTAGATACGGCTGAGGTTTCAGTAATTTCAAAAATAATGAGTTCAGGTTTTACGCCGGGTTGGTGTAAGAGCTCTTCTATATAAGGCAGAATAGTTTCATCATTCATAGAGCGCCCAGATAAATTAATAGCGAGGCGCGCATTATTATTGATTTTTTGGAAGGCAAGGTGTCGGTCGATCGCTTTTTTTAGAACGAGGCGGTCTATTTGGTCAATAATACCAAGTGTTTCAGCTTGAGTAATAAAATCTCCAGGCATTAGGAGTTTTCCATCGGGGCCCTCAATTCTTAATAGGCACTCATAATGACTAATTATTTTGTATTTGATATCTAAAATAGGCTGATAAAATAACACAAAAGAATCGTCTTTTATCGCGTTTAGAATGGTGTTTTTCCAGTGTAATTGCTGTGTTAATACCGCTTGATACTCAAAATCAGGTGAAAATATATGGTGACGAGAGCGTCCTGATTTTTTTGCATGATACATTGCTAAATCAGCATTGGCTAAAAGAGCTTGCTGGTCTTTTCCATGCTGAGGATAGATAGCAATACCAATACTAAAGCTGATGGGGTAAGGCTGATCATTAATTGTGTAGTGGATGTTTTTTAGAGTAGCAAGCAGTTTATTAGCTAACTTGATAACCCCTTCTGTTGTAGCGGAAGGGGTTACTAGGGTAAATTCATCGCCGCCAATACGGCTGAGCAAATCGGTTTCACGTACTTCATATCTTAATTCGCGAGTAATGCTTTGCAGTAATTCATCACCCGCTTGATGGCCGTGAGTATCATTAATTATCTTAAACTGATCTAGATCTAAATAGAATAAAGCTAGGCTATCATCATAGCGTTCAGCCACTGCTAGCATAGCATCAAATTTTTGTTGAAAATCACGGCGATTACTGAGCCCGGTGAGTTGATCGTGAGTGGCAATCCAGACTAATTGTTCATCCGCAATATGCTGTTCTGTGACATCCATACCTAAACTTAAGACAACGGGCTCTTGTTGGCTATTTGTCGCGTGTATCAGTGAATGAATCCACGATATGTAGATAGCATCTTCAGAATTATTTAAATTTAGATGACCTGAATAGTTTATTTCTGCTTGCCCTTGTTTTTTTCTTAGTTGCTCAAGTTGTAGCAAATGCTTAATTTCATTTTTGGGAATGAAATCGGCAAAAGGGCGACCAATAATTTGCTCTGAGCTGGTCCCAAATTCTTGCAAGGCCTCTTTATTGATTGAGAGAATTTCACCTTGGATTGATTGGGTGATGATGATGATAGGAGCGGTTTCAATGAGTTGCTCCATAAAATTACGTTGTTTAGCTAATTCGGTAGAGTTTTGGATTAGTAGCTGTGTGCTTTTTTTTGCTTTAAGAGATAAGTTTTGTAATTGCTGAGAAACGCCAATAGCTGTTTTTGTTAGTGTGGATATTTCATCAGAAACATAAGGATTACTTGAGGTCGCGAGCTGCTCTGTAAAAGTGCTGTATTGATGTTTTGCTAATAAAGGAAGCGCATTAGACAATTGTAGGATTTTTTTAATACTCAGCTGAATAATAATAAAAACCATCAGAATGACTGATAAAAGTCCAATAAGCCCAGCGACAGCTTGCTGGTATAACTTGTTTTGTAAGCTAGTATACTCTTTGCTTATGTCGTTAATACTAACGAAATAAGGTGCTTTTAGATTTTGATTAATGCTGAAAGCGACTATTTCATAGCGGTGTTGATTACTAGTAAAGGGAAGCGCCTTGTTGGTAAATGAACTGAGAGGGTGTGTTGCTATGAATTGTTGCCAAATAGGTGTATTTTCTTGTGCTTGAGTGATGGCTGATAGGTGCTGATCATTTGTATGAATGAGTACCCCTAAGTCACTATTGGTAGTATTTTGGTATTGTAATAAGGTATCGACGAATGAGACAGATAAGGCGAGAGCACCGATTACTTTAGAGTTACTTAATATAGGTGTAACGATTTGTTGCACACAGCCATTACGGCACTGTATTTCATTATAGGGCGCTTCATTGTTAAAAACTTGCTGTAAGGTCTCGTCCGATACCTGCGCGCCTTTCCCCCAGTGTTTCAATTTAGCTTGTTTTTTGACATACAGGGTAGCGCCTTCTAAGTTCCAAATAACTTGCCAATGTGACCAGTATTTATTAAAAAGAATGGTAATTTCTTTTTCTGAGCTTCTGGAGTGCCTTGGAGTAACTAAAATAGATTCATTAAAGCGTTCCAGCACAAAAACAGACTCGGCAGTAAGCGCGCGAGCAATATTCATTTGTTTTTGTTGTGTGACCGCACGATTTTGTAAGAAATTTTCAGTCGATTGTTGATATATGTAGTAAGAGTAGGCGCTATAAAGTGTAATTAAAATAAAACCTAAGCTGAGAGAAAGCTTCCATTTTAAACTCAGAAAAGGTTTAAATTTCTTCATATTTAGAATCGATATGCGAGTTGTAAGGCGTAGATATTCCAGTCTGCTACCTGTTGGGCAAGGTTTGGGTTATCAAATGCTGAGATAGTAGAGCTACCATGTACACGATGGTATTCGGCGCGTAACATCCAGGCTGGCGTAATATCCCAGCGCATGCCAAAAACAATGTCGTGAGTAAACATTAGCTGTGCGGGTAAAAAAGGTGGGTTTTGGCTAAAAGCGATTCCTTTTCTGTCATTAATATCTTGTGTAGATGAGTCATAGCGTAGAGTCGCTTGTAGATTATCTAAAATACGGTAGCCTGCTTGTACGTACCAATGCTCACTGACAGGTGATATTTCAAAGGTACTACCTGGAGCGAATGGATCGGGAAGCTGGCTGAATTGATTCCACTGTAAAGCATATTCAGCTGTCAAGCTTAAACGTTCGCCATTATATTGGGCGGATAGCATAAAGGAATTAATTCTAGCGTTTAAGTCTTTGTAAGGGTCTAGTGCTTGACCATCATAGCCTAGGGCGAGATTTGCATAACTGAAGGCAAAAACATATTTGCCGTTGTCTATCTCATAATTAAGGTTGGCTAATAAACTTAAGTCGGAAGTTAAATCGCCTTGAATGTTAGGGTTACCTGTAATTGCTGCAAGTAATTCTTTATCGGCAGGGTTGGTTAATCCTAGGTTAAATTTAAAAGTAAAGTTACCTAGGTTGGTATCGTAATCGCTATAGAGCTGCCCACCATCCATAGAAACAAACAGTGCGCGTGAACGTTCAAAATAAGCAAGCGGCAAAAAGATGGTTGGGTGTGTTGCTGCAACATCACGTGTTTCATTATATAAGCCCCAGGGGTTTTTAATTCGCCCAGCGCGTACACCGAACCGCCCCGCACTGTGTCTAAAAAAAGTGTAGTCAATAAACGCAAAATCTAAGGAAACCGTGCCTTCAGGGCCAGTACTTTCGCCTGCTCTTCTATATAAGCCTTGGGCTGCAAAGCTTAAGTTATTTAGGGCTTGATAGGAAATGTTTAAACCAAGCTCAGTTGAACCGGCAGAAACGCTATCTTTACTTTTGCCGTAAACATTATTACCTGTAGTAGAGAATAAACCCTGACTTAAAAAACCATGTATTTGTATATCATCCATCCAGGGTTTTTTATAATCGGCCCACTTAAAGTCATCACTTTCCAATGAGCTAGCGGGTACTGAAACATTTTCTGTAGCCATTGTATTATTGACGGAGAATAATAAACAGCATAAAAAAGTGATGCTTGTAAGGGTGAATTTATTCATGAGACTCACCATTGTCGATATAACCTATAGCATTTTTGGTCTGATTAACGAGCTCTAGCATTTCGGCAGCAGAATCGACAGTGCTAGGTGCTTGACCTGTGCCTGTGTAGGTTAGCCGGTTCCAGGTTCTGCGTAATTGATGAGGGAAAAGGTGTAAGTTTTCTTTTACGAAGCGCTGATGTATAGGGTTGTCATCAGGCATAACAATGACTCGGATTCTTTCGCCATTAGGCCAATATAAAGTGCGCATAGCAAAAACTGAAGCAAGGTTGTGCTGTTGCTCAAGTTGCCTCAGTTGATCAATATTGTCTGGGTGGGTAATAACCTCTAATGCGTGGACGGAATGCGAACTTAAAATAAATAAGCAGGCACACAAAAATAGGCAGAAAGTACGCTGTTTTTTAAGTGTAGAGGAGGTGTTAAATAATCTAAAGTCCATAAGTAAGTTTTAGCACTTTTATATTGCAAAGACAATGTAATTTTATGTGGATTCACTCAAGCGTAGTGCAACTTCAATAAATTGCTTATTTTGAAGCTGATAGCCGCGGATTTCCATGATGCCCTTAATATTAAGAGAGATAATTAAATACAATGCTTCGGGGTAGTTGGCTTGGTGTAAGTCTGTTTGTGATGGTATCGCAGGTGCAGTGGGGTGCGAATGATAAATAGCAAAAAGCTGCTCTTGCTTGTTACGTATATCTGCCATTGCTTTAATTTGTTGCTGAGCATCTAAATTAAAAAATTCAGTGGGCTTAGTTGCTGTATTTTTTATAGGGTAAGATTGAGTGGCAATATTATTTTTGCTACTCACTAGACCGCAGACTTCTTCCTTTGGTGTTTGTTGTGCGTGATGAAGTAAGTTTTGTACTATTTTTCTGGGGATGGATATTTCATTCATGGAATTTGACATAAGATTTTTAAGTATTAGATCGCCATTGTGCATAACTTATTCGAGCTTGGCCGGATAAATCATTGAGGCAATGAATATTGTAATAATTATTTTCAGAGAGAATAGTATTAACCGCGTTTTTTTGGTCGTAGCCATGTTCTAAAATTAGATAGGCCTCTTGTTTTAAATACACTTTGCTCTGCTGTGCTATATAAATAATATCTTGTAAGCCTTGTTGTTGTGCAATTAATGCGCTATTTGGCTCAAATCGCACATCACCTTGTTGTAAGTGCGGATCGCTAGAGTTTATATACGGAGGGTTACTGACAATAAAATCAAATTTCTGCTTGGGGATGTCGGTAAACCAGTCGCTTTGTATAAAGCTAATTTGTGGCGTTTGGTTTAATGCTGCATTTTGTTTAGCGATGTTTAAAGCAGCGCTACTCTTATCAACAGCGGTAACCTGAATATATCTTCTTTCTGCTGCTAGGGTGATGGCAATAATGCCTGATCCAGTACCTAAATCAAGTAAAGAGTTGCTTGCTTTATCGTCAATTAAATCTAAACAAAGCTCGATCAGGGTTTCAGTTTCAGGGCGAGGGATCAGTACTGCTGGCGTTGTAATGAAATCACGTGACCAAAATTCGCGCGTTCCTGTTAGATAGGCTACCGGCGTCCCTTGTAAGCGCTTTTTGAAAAGTTGCTGGAACTGACCGAATTGCTCGTTAGTTAGTTGTTTTTCTGGCCATGCGCGTAAATGGCTACGGTCTTTTTTTAAAATATGGCACAGCAATATCTCAACGTCAATTTGAGCTGAATCTGAGCTAGCGTGTAATTGCTGGCTAGACTCAGTGAGTAGGTTTTGGATAGTGTGCATAAATTAGAGCTAAGCCTCATCGCCTAGCTGTGTTAATTGCTCTGCTTGATGCTCACTGATAAGTGGTTCAATCACATGGTTTAAAGCGCCTTGCATGATTTCATCTAATTTATACAGTGTTAAGTTGATGCGGTGATCCGTCATGCGCCCTTGTGGATAATTATAGGTGCGAATGCGCTCAGAGCGGTCACCACTACCGACTTGTAATTTCCTATTTTCTGAATTCTCGGCATGCTGCTTATCTTGTTGCACAGAAAGTAAGCGTGACTGCAATACAGACAAGGCTTGCGCTTTATTTTTGTGCTGTGAACGACCGTCTTGGCACTCGACAACTAAACCAGTAGGTAAATGGGTAACACGAATAGCTGAGTCGGTTTTATTGACGTGCTGACCACCGGCGCCAGAGGCGCGAAACGTGTCAATACGTAAGTCGCTTGGGTTGATCTCAATATTATCAATTTCAGCGGCTTCTGGCATGACAGCGACGGTGCAGGCTGAAGTGTGTACTCGACCTTGAGATTCGGTTTCAGGAACGCGCTGTACGCGGTGTACGCCGGCTTCAAATTTTAGTTTGGAATAAACATCTTGTCCGCTGATACGTAGAATAATTTCTTTAAAACCGCCGTGGTCTCCGCGTGTTTCACTCGTTGTTTCTATTTTCCAGCCTTGGTTTTCTGCATAACGGGTGTACATGCGTGCTAAATCGCCCGAGAAAATTGCCGCTTCATCGCCGCCGGTACCCGCGCGAACTTCTAAATAAATATTACGGTTGTCGTTAGGATCACGCGGTAATAAAAGAATTTGTAATTCGCTTTCTAAACGCGCTTGTTCTGCTTTGGCTTCGGCAATTTCTTCTTTCGCCATCTCACGCATTTCATCATCGTCTTCTTCCAGCATCTCTTGAGCTGTGCTAATGCTTTCTTCCGTTTCTATATAGCTTTTATAGCAATCGACGAGTGGGTTGATTTGTGAGTATTCTTGGCTGAGTGAGCGGAATTGATTTTGATCTGACTGTATTTCTGGCTGAGAAAGCAATACGGCGATTTCATCGAAACGATCGTGAAGATTTTCGAGTTTAAGTTTTATTGATGATTTCATAAGTTTAGTCAGCTAAATTGAATATTTCTCTTGCAGCAGCAATAAGTTCGTGACGTTCGTTTTCACTGGCTTTTCTTAATTGAGTACAGGGAGTGTGAGTTAATTTATTGGTTAATGTATGCGCAAGCTGCTGTAAAACAGCCTCGGGAGCTGTGCCATTTTTTAAGGCAGAGAGTGCTTTATTCAGACTTTCTTGTTGGTGTTGAGCTGCTTGCTGGCGATAATCAACAATAGTTGATTGGCCTGATTGAGCTTTTATCCAAGATGAAAAATTTTCAACTCGGGTATCAATTATTTCTTCTGCCTGCTCAGCTGCAAGGCGGCGGGAATTTAAGTTATCGCTAATAATATTTTGTAGGTCGTCTACGGTGTAAAGGTAGACGTCATTAAGCTTGGCAACTTCGGGCTCAATATCGCGAGGGACAGCAAGATCAACCATAAACATCGGTTTATGTTTGCGCTGTTTAATGGCGCTTTCTACCAAGCCCTTACCTAAAATAGGCAGTTGGCTTGCGGTTGAAGATACAATAATATCGGCATCAGCAATGTGTAAGGCTAAGTCAGATAAGGGGATTGCATAGCCGTCAAATTGTTTAGCTAAATTATGCGCTTTATCGTAAGTGCGGTTAGCAATGATAATGCGCTGAATGCCATTTTGATGTAGATGGCGCGCAGTAAGTTCGATTGTTTCACCTGCGCCAATGAGAATCGCGGTTTGCTGACCTAAATCATCAAAAATTTGTTTACTTAATTGAACGGCGGCAAAAGCAACTGATACCGAACTAGAGCCTATTTCAGTATCGGTGCGTACTTTTTTAGCGGTAGAGAAGGTATGTTGAAAAAGTTTACTTAGATCTTTGCCTAATGTGCCGGCGGTATTCGCAGTGTGGTAGGCAGTTTTAATCTGCCCTAAAATTTGTGGCTCGCCGAGAATCATCGATTCTAAGCCGCTGGCGACACGAAATATATGCCTAATTAAGGCATTATCAATGTGCGTGTACAGGTAGGGTTGAAAGTCAGTTGGGTTGAGTTGGTGATGTTGTGCTATCCAGTCTATGACGGGATGGGGGTTGTTATCATCGAGTGCACAGTATATTTCTGTGCGATTACAAGTGGATAAAATAGCAGCTTCTGATATGTTTGGCTGCTGCCATAGATCCTTTACAGCTGTAGACAAGGTTTCGGCAGGAAACGCAAGCTGTTCACGAATGGAAACAGGAGCTGTTGTATAATTAATGCCGAGAGCAAGAAGAGTCATTAATGCCTGTTGAAGTAAAGAAATGGAAAGGTAGAATAAGCTTGTAAACTTCTATTCTAAGGAATTTTATAGATTTAGCCAAATAGAATACTTGCTTATTAAAGTTATTAACTAAATTATAGAATGTGATAATGTATTTTTAATCCATTGCAATTTGAGTCAAAAAGGAATTTCATTGAAAGTTATAAAGATAATAGCGTTGAATAGTTTTTTTATGTTGGCCGCCTGTGCTGGGCTAGAGATGAAACCGGAAAAAGAAGCGGCGGTTGATGTAAAAAAAGCAAAGGAAAGTATTGAGCTCGAAAAGCAAACGGCGATCAGCCCTAAAGTTATGTTTTTATTGCTTACCGCAGAGGTTGCTGGGCAACGAGGGCAGTATGGAATTGCTTTGGATGGTTATTTACGAGCTGCGGCAATCGAAAAAGATATAGATGTTATCAAAAGGTCGGCAAGTATTGCGGTTTTTTTACAGGATGAGAAAAAATTAGATGAAGCTGTGGGGTATTGGCTAGAAATCGATGAAAATGATTTGGAGGCGCGACACTTAAAAGCAGTGGCTGCAATTCAGGGTGGCAGAAATGTAGTTGCCATAGAGCAGATTAATTTCATTTTAGATAAGGCGCCGCAAGATTTTGATGTGCGCATGCAAATTATAGTCAAAAATTTGCGTAAGCAAGAGAGCTTTCGGGTTGCTTATGATGTTTTTACTACGCTAAGTGCGCAGCACCCAGCTAATGAATCATTTTATTTTATCTTGGCTTATTTAGATTATCAGGCAAAGCAATATTTACCTGCACAACAGAAATTAAAGCAAGCGTTAGAGATTAAGAGTCACTGGGTAAAGGCATTATTGTTACAAGGGCAGGTTTATATTGGGCAAAATAAACTGGAGTTAGCAACAGAGTCTTTGCAGCAAGCTGTTGCTGAGGAAGAGAATGCTAAAATAAGTGAGCAAATAGCTCAGCTGCTAATCAATCAGAATAGATTTAATGAGGCGCTAGATGTCTTGGATGAATTGAGTGATAAAAACCCAGGAAATAACGCGATTAAGATGCAGCAAGCTTTAGTGATGTTGCAGTTGGATAGTGGGAGTGATGGGGCGGAAAAAATATTATTAGAGCTGGTGGAAGTCGCTAAATATAGGGATCAGTGCTTATATTATTTAGGGCGGATAGCGGTAAGTAAAAAGCAACACCAAAGTGCACTGAACTGGTTTGATGCAGTGGCTGAGGGGAAATATAAGTACGAAGCAAATGTTAGTGTTGTGCTAGTGTTGATGAAAGAAAATCGGCTGAATGAGGCGCTGCTTCGTGTTGAGCAAGTAAAGCAGGCCTACCCTCAGAAGGCGGATAAGTTGGTGCTGATTGAATCTGAAGTGCTGAGTCGAAAAAAACAATATCAACAAGCGTTTGATGTACTTAGTAGTGCGTTATTGAAGTCCCCTGAGAATTCAGATATTTTATATGCCCGTGCACTAATGGCGGAAAAAACAGGCGATATAAAAACACTAGAGGATGATTTAAAATATATTTTAGAAAAACGTCCAAATGATGCAACCGCTTTAAATGCACTGGGGTATACCTTAGTGGATAAAACGCAACGCTATGAGGAGGCTAGGGGGTACATTGAGAAAGCGCTAGCAATTAAACCTAATGAAGCGGTTTTTATAGATAGTTATGGTTGGCTGTTCTTTAAAATGGGGCGATTTGAAGAGGCAAAAAAACAATTAGAAAAAGCGTATGCGTTGCAACCACAAGCGGAAATTGCAGGGCATTTAGTTGAGGTGCTTTCTGCTTTAAATCAGCATAAAGGAGCAAAGGAATTGCTAATGAAGGCATTGAAATTGAATGCTGATGATGACTACTTGCTCGCTTTGAAGCAACAGCTATTGAATGAATAGTTGGCTTCGTTGGATAGGTGTATTTCTATTGTTAGTGATAGGAAGCGCCTGTGTTAAAGCGCCTACATTAGACGTGCAGGAAGTGTGGCAGAAATCTAGTGAATTACTAGTAATTGATGGCTGGGGATTTTATGGTCGAATGCTAATCCGCTCTGATGAAGTGGTCAATGCAAATATAAGCTGGCGGCACGAAAGTCAGCGAGATGAATTGAGTTTATTTGGTTTGCTGGGACTAGGTAAAAAGAAGATTGTTGTTGATTCTAATGGGATTAGCTTGGATGAAGGTGGTGGTGAAAGGGTGTATTCACAAAATGTAGATGAGTTTATTGCGCAAAAATTAGGTTTTTTAGTGCCAATAACAGCGTTAAGACAGTGGGTGCTTGGGCGGCCGCTGAATAGCGTCGCGGTTACAAAAATAGACGGTGGCTTTGAGCAGTTGGGATGGCAAGTTATGGCGGACAGATATAAGCTAACTGCGCTTGGGGTGTTGCCACATAAGTTAAAAGTCAGTAAAAATAATATAAAATTAATCTTAATAATCGATCGATGGGAAAAATAATGATGGATCAAGCTGTCAGTAAACAAGGTTGGGGGCTTAGGTGGTCAGCGCCAGCGAAGCTAAATTTAATGTTGCGTATTACAGGACGTAGAGCAGATGGGTATCACTTGTTACAGACGGTTTTTCAAATAATCGATATCACTGATGGCTTGATTTTTACGGAAAATAAAGAAAACCAAGTTAGTCTGAAAAATCCGATCCCTGGTGTTAATGAAGAAGATGATTTGACTGTGCGGGCAGCAAATATTTTAAAAGCAGAGACGGGATATAAGGGCGGAGTTTGTATCGAGATGGAAAAAAACCTGCCGATGGGGGGTGGGTTGGGCGGTGGAAGTTCGGATGCCGCAACAGTTTTGTTAGTATTAAATAAATTATGGGGCTTAGACTTAGACCAACAAAAACTAATGGAACTCGGCGTGCAATTGGGTGCTGATGTGCCTGTGTTTGTGAATGGGGCTAGTGTTTGGGCGGAAGGTGTCGGCGAGGAGTTGACGGAAATAAGCTTGCCTAATGCATGGTATGTTGTAGTGAAACCGGTATGTCATGTTGATACTGCTAAAATATTTTCAGCAAAAGGATTGACACGCGATAGTGAATCGATCAAAATACCTGACTTTAATGCAGGACAGATTAGAAATGACTGTTCGGAAGTCGTTAGAATGCTTCATAAGGAAGTTGATGAAGCGCTAGAAGAATTGTCTGCTTATGGAGAAGCAAGATTAACAGGAACAGGAGCATGTGTTTTTGTACAATTCGATAATGAAGAGCAAGCAAAGAAAGTTTATGAGCTGTTGCCTTCAAGCAGGGAAAAATATTTAACGCAAGGATTAGCAAACTCACCATTGATAGTTGAAATGAGTGAGGTCTTTAATATCTAAAATTGGGCTGTCGCCAAGCGGTAAGGCACGGGGTTTTGATCTCCGCATACCCAGGTTCGAATCCTGGCAGCCCAGCCAATTTCTCCTAATTAAATCAATTATTTACTAAGTCAAGGTGCTCTATGAGTGATTCTTCAATGATGATTTTTTCTGGGAATGCTCACGTAAAGCTCGCTAGAAAAATTGCACAGCATCTTAATATTCGTCTGGGAATGGCGACTGTTGGTAGATTTAGTGATGGTGAGGTTACGGTAGAGATTGAGGAAAATGTAAGAGATAAAGATATTTTTATTATTCAGCCTACATGTGCGCCGACTAATGAGAATTTAATGGAATTACTGGTGATGATTGATGCGCTAAGGAGGGCGTCAGCATCACGTATAACTGCGGTTATGCCATATTACGGATATGCGAGACAAGATAGAAGGTCGCGTTCAGCAAGGGTGGCTATTTCTGCAAAGTTAGTGGCTAAAATGGTGGGTGTTGCTGGGGCGGATAGAGTTCTGACCGTTGATTTGCATGCTGATCAGATTCAAGGTTTTTTTGATATCCCTGTTGATAATGTTTATGCGTCTCCTCTTTTGCTGGGTGATGTGTGGCGACAAAAGTATAAAGATGTAATTGTAGTTTCACCTGATGTCGGTGGTGTTGTTAGGGCGAGAGCATTAGCAAAGCGATTGGATGATGCTGATCTGGCAATTATTGACAAGCGTCGACCAATGGCGAATGTTGCGCAGGTGATGCATATTATAGGTGATGTTAGTGGTAAAACCTGTATTATGATTGATGATTTAGTTGATACTGCGGGTACGCTTTGTAGTGCGGCGAAAGCATTAAAAGAGCAAGGGGCGGTTAGGGTTGTTGCATATTGCACGCATCCTGTGTTGTCTGGAGCTGCAATAGAAAATTTACGCAACTCTGAATTAGATGAATTGATTGTTACAGATACAATTCCTTTAAATGAAGAGGCGGCAGGATTGGTTAAGATTAGGCAATTAAGTGTTGCTGAAATGTTGGCTGAAACAATTAGAAGAATTTCGGTGGGTGAGTCAGTGAGCTCACTGTATGTTGATTAAAATTTAAGTTACTGTTTGTGGGTGTGGAGAGATAGATGTCTAGTGTTTTTGAATTTGAAGCTGTAAGTAGAGAAAAGAAAGGCACGGGGGCTGCAAAGGCAACTCGTCGCGGTGGTGAAGTTCCTGCGGTTGTTTATGGTGGTTCTGCTGAGCCTGAGCATGTGGTGCTAAGTCATAATGAAGTTGCTAAAAGTTTGGCGAATGAAGCTGTCTATTCGCATGTATTGCAACTTGTTGTTGATGGGAAATCACAGAATGTGATTTTAAAAGATATGCAAAGACATCCTGCAAAAGAGACGGTTTTGCATATGGACTTTTTGCGCATCAATATGAACGAAAAAATTAAAGTTCATGTGCCTTTGCATTTCATTAATGAAGCTGAGTCAATTGGTGTAAAAGCGGGTGGTGTTGTAACTCATTCAGTAGTTGAGATTGAGGTTGCTTGTTTGCCTGGTGTATTGCCTGAGTATATTGAAGTTGATATGGCTGGAATTGATATTGGCGGCTCTGTGCATTTGACTGATATTGTGGTTCCTGAAGGTATTGAAATATTAGCGTTAACGCATGGCGAAGATCATAATCTTCCAGTTGCACAAATTATGCTAACACGATCTTCTGCAAGTGATGATGAAGAGGTTGTTGCTGCTGCTGAAGAAGATGATTCTGCTGCTGAGTAGTGATTAAGTTGGTTGTTGGCCTGGGTAATCCAGGGCAAAAATACTCAAAAACCCGGCATAATGCTGGGTTTTTGTTGTTAGATGAGTTGGCGAGAATTGAGGGGCGGGAGTTTTCCTTGCAGTCTCGATTTTTAGGGAGTTTGGCTGAGGTCGTTACTTCGGTAGGAAAGGTTTATTTGTTAAAGCCAAATACCTTTATGAATCGAAGTGGTCAGTCGGTATCTTTAGTAATGAGGTACTTTAAAATTCTGCCAGAAGAAGTGCTGGTTGTGCATGATGAGTTGGATTTCTCGGTTGGCAGGATGAAGCTGAAGTTTTCTGGAGGTCATGGAGGGCATAACGGTTTAAGAGATATTATTGCTGCATTGGGTGGTAAGGATTTCTTAAGGCTCAGAATTGGGATAGATCGTCCTGCTAATGCAAAGTTAGTGGCGGACTATGTGTTATCAGATTTCTCAAAGAAAGATGAAGTAGAGTTTGATGGCTTGGTTGCGCGGTTCGCATCTAAGTTTTTATTGCTGTGTTCGGGTGATTATCAGGCTGTTATGAATGAGATTAATTCTCAGGCATAAAAATAAACTAATTTTGTAGAAAATTAGTTGACAAAAAATAGCTATTATATCATAATGGCTTTTCTGTATGGAGAGGTTCCCGAGCGGCCAAAGGGATCAGACTGTAAATCTGACGGCTCAGCCTTCGGAGGTTCGAATCCTCCCCTCTCCACCATTCAGATATTTTATAGAATATCGCGGGTGTAGTTCAATGGTAGAACTCCAGCCTTCCAAGCTGATCACGTGGGTTCGATTCCCATCACCCGCTCCAAATCAAAAAATTAAGCCCATATAGCTCAGCGGTAGAGCACTTCCTTGGTAAGGAAGAGGTCACCGGTTCAAGTCCAGTTATGGGCTCCAATTTATCAATTGTTGCTAAATATTTAATTTTAAGGTCTTTTGACGATGGCTAAAGAAAAATTTGAACGTACTAAACCCCATGTAAACGTCGGCACAATTGGTCACGTTGATCACGGAAAAACAACTCTAACTGCTGCTTTAACAAAAGTTATGGCAGAGAAAATGGGTGGCGAAGTAAAAGCATTTGATCAAATTGATAATGCACCGGAAGAGCGTGAGCGTGGTATTACGATCGCGACGTCACATGTTGAATATGAATCAGAATCGCGTCATTACGCACACGTTGACTGTCCAGGTCATGCTGATTATGTAAAAAACATGATTACGGGTGCGGCACAAATGGATGGTGCTATTTTAGTATGTGGTGCAACGGATGGACCTATGCCTCAAACAAGAGAGCATATCTTATTATCGCGCCAAGTAGGTGTGCCTTACATTGTTGTATTCTTAAACAAAGCAGACATTCTTGCGGATGATTGTGGTGGTTTAGGAACAGAAGAATATGACGAGATGATTGAGCTTGTTGAAATGGAGCTTCGTGAGTTATTAGACTTATATGAATTTCCTGGTGACGACACGCCAATTATTGTTGGTTCTGCTTTAAAAGCACTAGAAGGCGATGACAGTATTGTTGGTGTTCCATCAGTTGTTAAATTGGTCGAAGCATTAGATACTTATATCCCTGAGCCAGAAAGAGCTGTTGAAGGCGCTTTCATTATGCCAATTGAAGATGTATTCTCAATTTCAGGTCGTGGAACGGTTGTAACAGGACGTATTGAGCGTGGTGTTGTAAAAGTTGGTGAAGAAATTGAAATCGTTGGTATCAAAGATACAGTAAAAACAACCTGTACGGGTGTTGAGATGTTCCGTAAACTGCTTGATCAAGGTGAGGCAGGCGATAACGTAGGTATCCTACTTAGAGGAACAAAGCGTGAAGATGTTGAGCGTGGTCAAGTATTGGCTCACGTTGGATCAATCAACCCGCATACAAAATTTACTGCTGAAATCTACGTACTATCAAAAGATGAGGGTGGTCGTCATACGCCATTCTTTGATGGATACCGTCCGCAGTTCTACTTCAGAACAACAGACGTAACCGGTGCGGTAAAATTACCAGAAGGAACAGAAATGGTAATGCCTGGTGATAACGTATCAGTAGAAGTAACGCTCATTGCACCAATTGCAATGGAAGACGGGTTGCGTTTCGCTATTCGTGAAGGTGGTCGTACTGTTGGTGCAGGTGTTGTAGCAACAGTAGTTGAGTAATTGTTGGAGTTGAGGTATAATACTCCTTCTTTAAAAGTTAATGCGTGTAGGTCAGTGGCTCAATTGGTAGAGCAGCGGTCTCCAAAACCGCAGGTTGTGGGTTCGAGTCCCTCCTGGCCTGCCAACTCGCATTAATCCATAAAATAATTCTAGACATTTCAAAATAAATTCAAAATGAATATTCAGGCTAAGGAAGTGACATCAACTTCAATGTTGGATGTGCTTAAATATGTTTTTTCCCTTGTGCTTGTGAGTGCGGGAATTTTCGCATTTTATCAGTATTCAGAGTTCTCTCAGTTGTATAGAGTGCTGGCAATGGTGGGTGTGGTTATAATTGCATTAGCAACAATGATGAGTACTGCTGTAGGCGGGAGATCTTGGGTCTTTGCTCAGGAAGCTAAATTAGAGGTACGAAAAGTAGTTTGGCCTTCGCGTCAAGAAACAAGTCGAATGACTTTACTAGTTTTCGGTATGGTAATTATTGTTGGTTTGATTTTATGGTTATTAGATATGTTCTTGTTTTGGTCGATAACAACACTAACAGCGTAAAGAGGTAAGTAATGGCGAGTCGTTGGTATGTTATTCATGCGTATTCTAATTATGAGAATAAAGTAAAGCAGTCTCTTGAAGAGAAAATCAAAAGATTAGGCTTGGAAGAATATTTTGGTGAAATTCTTGTTCCTACAGAAGAAGTAGTGGAAATGAGAATGGGCCAGCAAAGAAAGAGTGAACGAAAGTTTTTTCCAGGTTATGTGTTAGTGCAAATGGAATTGACTGATGAAACATGGCATTTGGTTCGTGATGAGCCAAGAGTACTTGGTTTTATTGGTGGAACAACAGAAAGACCGGCGCCTATTTCTGATTTAGAAGCAGAAAGAATTTTAAATAGAGTTGAGGAAGGCATTAATAAACCTCGCCCTAAAGTACTATTTGAAGTAGGTGAAGTAGTTAGAGTTAACGACGGACCATTTAAAGATTTTAATGGTGAAATTGAAGAAGTTAGCTATGAAAAAAGTAAGTTACGTATATCAGTATTGATTTTTGGTAGAGCGACCTCAGTTGAACTTGGGTTTGGCGAAGTCGAAAAAGTCTAAGTTAAGATTTATTGTAAAACAAATGGTCCTCATCTATAGATGGGGATTTTTTATCTATGGGGAGCTGAAAAGCGTTTGCACCCGAACGGAGAAATATAATGGCTAAAGAAGTCACGGCATATATTAAACTGCAAGTAAAAGCAGGTGAAGCAAATCCTAGTCCACCAGTAGGTCCTGCATTGGGTCAACATGGTGTTAATATCATGGAGTTTTGTAAAGCATTTAATGCAAAAACTTCTGATGTTGAAAAAGGTTTGCCTATTCCAGTGGTTATTTCAGTTTTTAGTGATAGAAGTTTTACTTTTGTTACAAAAACACCGCCTGCATCTATTCTACTTATGAAAACAGCGGGTATTGCGAAAGGAAGTAGCAATCCAAATACTGTAAAAGTAGGAACAGTGACACGTACGCAATTAGAAGAAATTGCGACGACTAAAATGGAAGATTTAAACGCGACTGATATGGATGCTGCTGTAAAGATTATTGCGGGTAGTGCTCGTAGTATGGGTCTTGATGTGGAAGGAATGTAATGGCTAAGTTATCTAAAAGAGCAAAAATTACTAATGAGAAAGTTGATACAGAGCGTAGTTACGCATTTAATGATGCTGTCGCTGTATTAAAAGAATTAGCAACTGCAAAATTTTCTGAGTCAATTGATCTAAGTGTTAACTTAGGAATTGATGCAAGAAAATCTGACCAAAACGTTAGGGGTGCAACTGTACTTCCTAAAGGTTCTGGTAAAACAGTAAGAGTTGCTGTTTTTACTCAAGGTCCTAATGCAGAAGCTGCTAAAGAAGCGGGTGCTGACATTGTTGGTATGGAAGATCTTGCTGATCAAGTTAAAAAAGGTCAAATGGACTTTGATGTTGTTATCGCATCACCTGATGCGATGCGTGTTGTTGGTCAACTAGGTCAAATTTTAGGTCCTAGAGGATTAATGCCTAACCCTAAAGTAGGTACAGTAACACCTGATGTTGCTGGGGCAGTAAAAAATGCTAAATCTGGACAAGCGCGTTACCGTACAGATAAAGCAGGTATTGTTCATTGCTCTATCGGAAAAGTTACATTTTCTCCAGAAGATATTTTAGAGAATTTAGAAGCTGTTATTTCTGACATAGTCAAAGCAAAGCCTAGTGCAGCAAAAGGTGTTTACTTAAAGAAAATAACTTTAAGTACAACAATGGGTCCAGGAATTACATTGGATCAATCTACGGTTGCATTGAAATCGTAAATAAGAATTTTGGTTGCCAGCTAGTTTGGTGATCATCAAAGACCGTAGGTGCGAAAGCTTAAATTCATAGCCTGCGTAGATGGGAGTTATTGCTAGATAATTGGCAATGACCCTTGGAGTGCGTCCTTCATAGGGCGTGTGTATAAATCTGACGTGAGTCAGAATAACGGAGAAAATTGTGGCCCTAGCATTAGATGGCAAAAAAGCTATCGTAGAAGAAGTCGCCCAATATGCCGCTAAAGCGCATTCTGCTGTAGCAGCTGAATACCGTGGACTAACTGTATCTGAAATAACTGAGATGCGTGTAGTTGCAAAACAAACCGGTGTTTATTTGCGAGTAGTTAAGAACTCATTAGCTAAGCGTGCAGTCGCTGGAACTTCATTTGAATGTATGCAAGAGAAAATGGCTGGTCCATTAATTCTTGCATTTTCAATGGAAGATCCTGGTTCTGCAGGTCGTTTGATTAATGATTTTGCTAAAACTAACGATAAACTAATTGCCAAAATTGTATCAATTGATGGTCAAGCTTATGATGGTGCTGAATTAGCACGTCTTGCTAGCTTACCAACTCGTGATCAAGGTATTAGTCTTGTTATGGCGTTAATGCTAGCTCCTGTAGAAAAACTTGCGCGTACTTTACTTGCTCTTAAAGAGTCTCGTGGAGAAGCGGAAGAAGTTACTGCAGAAGCACCAGCAGAAGCGGTAGTTGAAGCAGAAGACGCAGCAGCTGAATAAGCTTTACAAACCAGTTTACAACCAAAAATATTTTTAGAGGAATTACCAACATGGCTATCTCACAAGAAGATATCTTAGAAGCAGTATCCAACATGACTGTTATGGAGATTGTTGATTTAATCTCAGCAATGGAAGAAAAATTCGGCGTATCTGCAGCAGCAGTTGCAGCAGCTCCAGCTGGAGGCGATGCAGCAGGTGCAGCGGCTGAGCAAACTGAATTTAACGTAGTAATGGAATCATTTGGTGCTAACAAAGTTGCAGCAATTAAAGCAGTACGTGCATTAACTGGTTTAGGTTTGAAAGAAGCTAAAGGTGCAGTTGAAGGTTGCCCTGTTACGTTGAAAGAAGGCGTAAGCAAAGCAGAAGCAGAAGAAGCGAAAGCTGCTTTAGAAACTGCTGGTGCAACAGTCGAAATTAAATAATTTTGATGAAATAATTAAGCAGTATCTGTAATACGGGCTGATGACTACTAAGTAGTCATCGGCCTTTTACTGTTTGTAGTACCTGATTTTAAAAACCGACTCTTTGAGAAGGATAAGGAAGTATATGGCTTACTCTTTTACTGAAAAAAAACGCCTCAGAAATAATTTTGGAAAAGCAAATGAAGTACTTGAAGTACCTTATTTACTTGCCACACAAATTAAATCTTATGATAATTTTTTGCAAACTGGCATACGCCCCGCAAAAAGAAAAGATGTTGGATTGCATGCTGCATTTTCCAGTGTTTTTCCTATTGTTAGTCATTCAGGCTATGCAGTTCTAGAGTATGTAAAATACCGACTTGGCGATCCTGTTTTTGACGTACGCGAATGCCAGCAACAAGGTGCAACGTATGCTGCTCCATTGCGCGTTATTGCACGACTAGTTATCTATGATAAAGATGCGCCAGGTAGCACTAAGGTAGTAAAAGATATCAGAGAACAAGAAGTTTACATGGGTGAACTTCCGCTAATGACTGAAAATGGTACTTTTGTAATCAACGGTACTGAACGAGTTATTGTGTCGCAATTACATCGTAGTCCAGGTGTGTTTTTTGATCATGATAAAGGTAAGACGCATTCATCAGGAAAGTTATTATTTAATGCGCGTGTTATTCCATATCGTGGCTCATGGTTAGATTTTGAATTTGATCATAAAGACTGTGTGTTCGTTAGAATTGATAGACGTCGTAAGATTCCGGCAACGATTCTTTTACGTGCATTAGGCTACGAAAATGAAGAAATGTTAGATATTTTCTTCGATACTGATAAATATATTCTTAGCAACGATAGTATCTTGCTAAATTTAATCCCAGAAAGACTTAAGGGGGCGTTGGCTACTTTTGACATAAAACACGACGGAAAAGTGTTGGTTGAAGAAGGGCGACGTATTACTGCGAAGCACATTAGACAAATGAGCAAAGCAGGAATTGAGCAGTTAGAAGTGCCTAAAGAATACTTGTATACCAGTGTTTTATCACACAATATTGTTGATGAAGCTACAGGTGAGTTAATCGCTAATGTTAATGATGAAATCACAGAAGAATTATTAGATAAATTATTAGCGGAAGGCGTAAAAGAAATTAATACCCTATACGTCAATGATTTAGATCGTGGTGCGTATATTTCAGAGGCAATGCGTCTTGATACAACAAATAGCCGATTAGAAGCATTAATTGAATTGTATCGAATGATGCGCCCTGGAGAGCCGCCAACTAAAGAATCGGCAGAAAACTTATTTAATAACTTATTCTTTACCTCTGAAAGATATGACCTTTCTGCGGTAGGTAGAATGAAGTTTAATCGTCGTTTAGGTCTAAAAACCTCTGAAGGCGAAGGTACATTAAGTGAAGTAGATATTATTAATGTACTAAAAGAATTAATTAGTATTAAAAATGGTAATGGTAACGTTGATGATATCGATCATTTAGGTAACCGTCGTGTAAGAGCGGTTGGTGAAATGATTGAAAATCAATTTAGAGTGGGTTTGGTTAGAGTTGAGCGTGCAGTAAGAGAGCGTTTAACATTGGCTGATTCCGAAGGTTTGATGCCACAAGAAATAATTAACGCTAAGCCTGTTTCTGCAGCAGTTAAAGAATTTTTTGGATCAAGTCAGTTATCGCAGTTTATGGATCAAAATAATCCATTGTCTCAAGTAACGCATAAACGACGTGTTTCAGCTCTAGGGCCGGGTGGTTTGGCGAGAGAGCGAGCGGGTTTTGAAGTTCGAGATGTACATACAACGCATTACGGTCGAGTTTGTCCTATTGAAACGCCAGAGGGGCCGAACATTGGTCTGATTAACTCATTGGCTGTTTATGCAAGAACAAATGAGTATGGATTTTTAGAGACACCTTATCGTCGTGTTAATAAAGGTGTTGTAACAGATAAAATTGATTACTTATCTGCTATTAGTGAAGGTGATTTTGTTATTGCTCAGGCTAGTGCACCGGTAGATGGAGAAGGTAATCTTCTTAAAGGCTTGGTATCTTGTCGACATAGAGACGAGTTCACTTTAGCTCAATCTGAAACTGTTGAATATATGGATGTTTCGGCGAAACAAATTGTTTCTGTCGCAGCTTCGATCGTTCCATTTTTAGAGCATGATGATGCTAACAGAGCCTTGATGGGTTCAAATATGCAGCGTCAAGCGGTTCCTGTACTTAAAGCTGAAAAGCCAATTGTTGGTACTGGAATGGAGCGGACTGTTGCTAAGGATTCCGGTGTAACGGTTGTTGCTAAACGTGGCGGTGTGATTGCTACAGTGGATGCGAGTCGTATCGTGGTCCGTGTTAGTGATGCGGAAACTGAAGCAGGTGAAGCAGGCGTAGATATTTATAGCTTAATTAAATATGTACGCTCAAATCAAAATACATGTATTAACCAAAAGCCATTGGTAAAACCAGGTGATATTATCACTGCTGGCGATATTATGGCGGATGGGCCTTCTACAGATGTGGGTGAATTGGCATTAGGGCAAAATATGCTAATTGCGTTCATGCCTTGGAATGGTTACAACTTTGAGGATTCTATTTTAGTATCTGAGCGTGTTGTTAAAGAAGATCGTTTTACTTCAATTCATATTGAAGAAAAAACATGTATCGCACGTGATACCAAACATAGTCCAGAAGAAATTACGGCTGATATTCCAAATGTAAGCGAAGAAGCGCTTTCTAAGCTGGATGAGTCGGGTATTGTTTATGTTGGTGCTGAAGTAAAAGGTGGTGATATTCTTGTTGGTAAGGTGACACCTAAAGGTGAATCCCAACTTACACCTGAGGAAAAATTACTAAGAGCTATTTTTGGTGAAAAAGCTGCTGATGTAAAAGATACCTCTTTACGCGTACCAGGAAGTATTCGTGCAACAGTAATTGACGTACAAGTCTTTACTCGTGACGGTGTTGAAAAAGATCAGCGCGCATTAGCTAATGAAGCCGCAGCAATCAATAGCTACAAAAAAGATATTAATGATCAATTGACGATTGTTGAAAAAGATATTTATCAACGTACAGCAACATTAATTGTTGATAAAAAAGCAATGTCAGGTCCAAATAACCTGAAATCTTCTACTATCATCACGCAAGAATACCTAGATGGAATTAAGCGTGCTGAATGGTCAAACATTAAGATGGAAGAAGAAGAGCTTAATGTGCAGTTAGAAGGGCTAGGTGCTCAAATTAACAAATTGCGCAAAGAGTTTGATGAGAAATTTGAAGTTAAACGCAAAAAAATCACCATGGGTGATGATTTAGCGCCAGGCGTTTTAAAAATGGTTAAAGTTTATTTGGCTGTTAAAAAACGTATTCAGCCAGGTGATAAAATGGCGGGACGACATGGAAACAAAGGGGTTATCTCAAGAATTAACCCAATTGAAGATATGCCTTACCTTGCAGATGGTACGCCAATTGATATCGTTTTAAACCCACTAGGGGTGCCTTCACGTATGAACGTTGGGCAGGTATTAGAAACACACCTTGGTTGGGCGGCTAAAGGCCTAGGTGCCAAAATTGGTAAAATGCTAGAAGCAAAAGCTGCAGTGCATGAACTAAGAGGCTTTTTAGATAAAATTTATAATAGTAGTGGTGTTAAAGAAGATATTGATTCTTTTTCAGATGCTGAAATCATTGAAATGTCTAAAAACTTAGTCTATGGCGTACCAATGGCGTCACCGGTTTTTGATGGAGCATCAGAAGATGAGATTCGCTACATGCTTAAACTTGCTGACTTACCTGAATCAGGACAAGCTCAGCTCTACGACGGTTTGACCGGCGATGCATTTGAACGTCATGTAACTGTTGGTTATATGCATATGCTAAAACTGAATCACTTGGTTGATGACAAGATGCATGCGCGCTCAACTGGACCTTATAGTTTAGTAACTCAGCAGCCGTTGGGTGGTAAAGCACAGTTTGGTGGACAGCGTTTTGGAGAGATGGAAGTATGGGCACTTGAAGCTTACGGTGCTGCTTATACTCTACAAGAAATGTTAACTGTGAAATCAGATGATGTAACAGGTCGTACACGTATGTATAAAAATATTGTGGATGGTAATCATAAGATTGAAGCAGGAATGCCAGAATCATTTAATGTATTATTGAAAGAAATTCGCTCATTAGCTATTAATATTGAAGTGCAGTAGACGCAAAAAAAGTAAATATTAAAACTATTGAGTTCTGGTCTAAGCCAGATAACAAATAAGGGGATAAGCTCTTGAAAGATTTATTAAATTTCTTAAAACGCCAGAATAAGTCAGCTGATTTTGATGAGATCAGCATTGGCCTTGCGTCACCAAACCAAATTAGATCTTGGTCGTATGGTGAAGTTAAAAAGCCAGAAACAATTAATTACCGTACATTCAAACCTGAACGTGATGGTTTGTTTTGTGCAAAGATTTTTGGCCCAGTAAGCGATTACGAATGTTTATGTGGTAAATATAAGCGCCTAAAGCATCGCGGTGTAATTTGTGAAAAATGTGGCGTAGAGGTTACTTTATCTAAAGTTAGACGTGAGCGTATGGGGCATATCGAACTTGCTAGCCCTGTTGCACATATTTGGTTTTTGAAATCATTACCTTCACGAATTGCATTGTTGTTAGATATGACATTGCGCGAAATCGAACGTGTTTTATATTTTGAATCATTTGTTGTTCTTGAAGAAGGTATGACGCCTTTAGAAAGAAAGACGCTATTAACAGATGACGAATATCTTGATGCTTTTGAAGAGCATGGTGATGAGTTTACCGCCAAAATGGGTGCTGAAGCGATTCATGCACTTTTAAAAGATATTGATATTAAAGGCGAAGTTGATCAATTAAGAGAAGATATTAATAGTACTAATTCAGAGACAAAAATTAAGAAGTATTCAAAACGTCTGAAAGTATTAGAGTCTCTATTAGGATCAAAAAACCGTCCTGAATGGATGGTAATGAATGTATTACCAGTATTGCCTCCTGAGTTAAGACCATTGGTTCCATTGGATGGTGGGCGTTTTGCAACCTCAGATTTAAATGATTTATACCGACGCGTTATTAACAGAAATAACCGTTTACATAGGTTATTAGAGCTTAGTGCGCCTGATATCATTATTCGTAATGAAAAAAGAATGTTACAAGAATCGGTTGATGGGTTGCTTGATAATGGTCGTCGTGGACGCGCTATTACAGGAACAAACCGTCGCCCGTTAAAGTCACTTGCGGACATGATTAAAGGTAAGCAAGGGCGCTTTAGACAGAATTTATTAGGTAAGCGTGTTGATTATTCGGGGCGTTCAGTAATTGTTGTAGGGCCAACATTAAAACTACATCAGTGTGGTTTGCCTAAAAAAATGGCGCTTGAATTATTTAAACCATTTATTTTTAGTAAATTACAATTGCGTGGTCTGGCGACAACCATTAAAGCTGCAAAGAAAATGGTTGAAAATGAAGGGCCTGAAGTTTGGGATATTCTAGAAGAAGTAAGTAGCGAACATCCTATTTTATTAAACAGGGCGCCGACACTTCATAGATTGGGTATTCAAGCGTTCGAACCTATTCTTATTGAAGGTAAAGCGATTAACTTGCACCCGTTAGTATGTAGTGCATTTAACGCGGATTTTGATGGTGATCAGATGGCGGTGCATTTACCCCTATCTATTGAAGCCCAGTTAGAATCGCGTACCCTAATGATGGCGACAAACAATATCTTGTCACCAGCAAATGGTGAGCCGATTATTAATCCATCACAAGATGTTGTATTAGGCTTGTACTATATTACCCGTGAAAAATTAGACGCTAAAGGAAATGGCGCTATTTTAAGTAATATAAAGGAAGTTCATCGTGCATTAGATTCTAAAAGTGTCGAGTTACAGACCAAAATTCAAGTCAGAATTGAGGAGCGTACTCGAGACGAAGGGACGGGAATTTTTAGTGAGTCAAAAACGGTTCGTGTTGAAACGACAGTAGGACGTGCGTTATTGTGGGAAGTCGTGCCTGAAAGAATGCCGTTTGAATTGGTTAACTGCGATATGACGAAGAAAAATATTTCTCGTTTATTGGATTACAGTTACCGCTATTTAGGTAATAAAGATACTGTCATCTTGGCAGATCAAATTATGTATCTAGGTTTTAGATATGCAACGCGCTCAGGTATTTCATTTGGTATTAATGATATGGAAATTCCTGCAGAGAAAGCGGGGATATTAGCGGATGCTGAAGGTGAAGTGCTGGAAATTCAAGAGCAGTTTGAGTCTGGGTTGGTAACAGATGGAGAGCGATACAACAAAGTAGTTGATATTTGGTCTCATGCAAATGAAAAAGTAGCTAAAGTAATGATGGATGCCTTGGGTGTCGATGAAGTGATTGCTGAGAATGGCGAAGTTAAAAAGCAAAAATCATTTAACTCTATTTTCATGATGGCTGAATCTGGTGCGCGGGGTTCTGCAGCGCAGATTAGACAGTTAGCGGGTATGCGTGGGTTAATGGCGAAACCAGATGGATCAATTATTGAAACGCCGATTACTGCGAACTTCCGTGAGGGTCTTGATGTACTGCAATACTTTATTTCTACACATGGTGCTCGTAAAGGTTTAGCTGATACAGCATTGAAAACTGCGAATGCTGGGTATTTGACACGACGTCTAGTGGATGTCGCGCAAGATCTAGTTATTAATGGTGTAGATTGTGGTACTAGTAACGGCATGTTAATGTCTCCAATTATTGAAGGTGGAGACGTTGTTGAGCCGCTTGCTGAGCGTGTTTTAGGGCGTGTTGTAATTGGTGATGTAGTTAATCATTCAACAGGTGATGTGGTTGTACCTGATAGTACAATGCTAGATGAGCATTATGTGGCGCTATTAGAGAAAAATAGTATTGATAATGTCATGGTGCGTTCAATTATTGCCTGTGATAATAGGCATGGTGTTTGTGCTAAGTGTTACGGTCGTGATTTAGGGCGTGGTCATTTGGTTAATAGTGGTGAAGCAGTGGGTGTTATTGCTGCGCAATCAATTGGTGAGCCAGGAACACAGCTTACAATGCGTACATTCCATATTGGTGGTGCTGCTTCAAGGCAGGTTGCTATTAGTAATGTGCAAGTTAAATCGAAAGGTCATATTAAATTACACAACCTTAAAACAATTGAGAATAGAGATGGAAATCTAGTTGCGATTTCTCGTTCTGGTGAAGTGGGTGTAATGGATGAGTATGGTCGTGAGAAAGAAAAATATAAAATCCCATACGGTTCAGAATTAAGCTGTAAAGACGGTAGTTCGGTAGATGCTGGTGATATTGTTGTTACTTGGGATCCGCATGTTCATCCTGTTGTAACTGAGGTAGCGGGTTTTGTTCAATTAGAAGATTTTGTACCTGGTGTTACAGTTCAAGAGAAGTCTGATGAATTGACAGGTGTAAGTTCTATTACTGTTATTGACCCTAAGCAAAGGGCTGGAGCAGGTAAAGATTTACGTCCATTAGTTAAATTAGTTGATGCTGATGGCAATGAATTAAAATTACCTAATACGGATTTAACGGCTCAATACATATTACCAGGTGGTGCAATTATTGCCGCTAAAAATGGTGCTGAAATTCTAGAGGGTGATGTTATTGCTAGGATCCCACAAGAATCAAGTAAAACGCGTGATATTACCGGGGGTTTACCTCGAGTTGCAGATTTATTTGAAGCAAGAAAAACTAAAGATCCAGCAATTTTAGCTGAAGCAACTGGAGCCGTCTCATTTGGTAAAGAGACAAAAGGTAAGCAGCGTATCGTTATCACTGATACTGAGGGCGAGCAATACGAAACACTCGTTCCAAAATGGCGTCATATCACAGTATTCGAAGGTGAATTTGTTGATAAAGGTGAAACAATTGCTGAAGGTGAATTAACGCCGCATGATATTTTACGTTTACGTGGAGTAACTGAGTTAACGACGTATTTAGTGAAAGAGATACAAGATGTTTATCGTTTGCAAGGTGTGAAAATCAATGATAAGCATATTGAGGCTATTGTTCGTCAAATGCTAAGAAAAGTTGAAGTTACGGCTGCTGGTGATGGAGATTTCACTAAAGGTGAGCAAGCTGAACGTGCTGCAATTAAAGAAATAAATGAAAAATTAGAAGCTGCTGGAAAAGTTCCGGTAAGTTTTGAGCCGATTTTATTGGGTATTACTAAGGCATCATTGGCTACTGAATCATTCTTTTCTGCTGCTTCATTCCAAGAAACAACACGTGTTTTAACTGATGCGGCTGTTCGTGGATTGAAAGATGGGTTGCATGGACTAAAAGAAAATGTAATTGTAGGTAGATTAATTCCTGCAGGTACGGGTCTTGCTTATCATGAAGAAAGACGTATTCGTCAAGCAAAAGAAGCTGAGCCAGTACTGTCAGCAGAAGAAGAAGTAAGCCTAGAAGTTGTAAATGCAGAAGAAGCATTAAAGCAAGCTCTGAACGCTGAAGAATAAAAACTTGACTTGACTTGAGCAGGATTATAGAATGTCCTGCTCAATAGAGTTATCGTATAATTAATATAGTGCATTTTCTAGTGCGCTTAGTGCAGAAAAATGCAAAACGGAGTGAAATAAATTATGGCTACTGTAAACCAGCTGGTTCGTAAGCCGCGTGTAAGACAAGTAGAAAAAAGTAATGTCCCAGCTTTAGAGGCTTGTCCTCAAAGAAGAGGGGTTTGTACACGTGTTTATACAACAACACCAAAAAAACCAAACTCAGCGCTTCGTAAAGTTGCACGTGTAAGGTTAACTAATGGCGCTGAAGTAAGTAGTTACATCGGTGGTGAAGGTCATAATTTACAAGAACATTCCGTGGTATTAATTCGTGGCGGCAGAGTAAAAGATCTTCCAGGGGTTCGCTATCATGTTGTTCGTGGAAGCTTAGATACATCTGGTGTTGATGGTCGTAAATGTGGTCGTTCTAAATACGGCACGAAAAAACCTAAGAAATAATTGGTGAATTAAATGTCAAGAAGAAGAGCGGCGGTCAAACGTACAGTATTAGCAGATCCTAGATACGGAAGTGTTACTTTAACTAAGTTCATGAACATGGTTATGGTTGATGGAAAGAAGTCTGTAGCAGAGAAAATTGTTTATGGAGCTTTTGAAGCAATTGAAGCTAAAGGAAACTCTGAACCATTAGAAGTTTTCACTAAAGCGCTAGAAAGTATTCAGCCTAAGGTTGAAGTAAAGTCTAGACGAGTTGGTGGGGCTACATATCAGGTTCCTGTAGAAGTAAGACCATCAAGACGAGTTGCTTTAGCAATGCGTTGGATGATTGATGCTTCACGTAAGCGTAACGAAAAAAACATGCCTTTAAAGCTTGCTGGTGAAATGATGGATGCTGTAGAAGGTCGTGGTTCAGCTGCTAAAAAGCGTGAAGATACGCATAGAATGGCTGAAGCAAATAAAGCATTCTCTCATTACCGCTGGTAGTCAGTAGGTATTTGGGATGGCTCGTGTAACGCCGATTGAAAAATATCGCAATATAGGAATTATGGCTCATATTGATGCGGGTAAAACCACAACAACTGAGCGAATTCTTTATTACACGGGTGTGTCTCATAAGATTGGTGAGGTTCATGATGGTTCAGCTGTTATGGACTGGATGGAACAAGAGCAAGAGAGGGGTATAACAATAACCTCGGCTGCAACAACTTGCTTTTGGAAGGGAATGGATGGTAAAAATGAACAGCACCGTATTAATATTATTGATACGCCTGGGCATGTTGATTTTACTATTGAAGTTGAGCGATCATTAAGGGTTCTTGATGGGGCTTGTGCTGTGTTTTGTGCTGTTGGTGGTGTAGAGCCGCAATCTGAAACGGTATGGAGACAAGCAGATAAGTATGAGGTTCCACGAATTGTTTTTATTAATAAAATGGATCGTACTGGGGCTGATTATTTTAGAGTTATAGAGCAAATTGAAAAGCGTTTGGCAGGTGCTCCTGTTGCAATGCAGATACCGTTAGGTTCTGAAGAGGAATTTAAGGGTGTTGTCGATTTGTTGAAAATGAAAGCGATATTCTGGGAAGAAGAGAATATGGGTATGGCTTTTGTTGAGCAAGATATTCCAGGCGCTCTGTTGGCTGATGCTGAGGAGTGGCGAGAGAAGTTAGTTGAGGCGGCAGCAGAGGCATCTGAAGAGCTTATGGATAAGTATCTTGAAGGTGAAGAGTTAAGCGTTGCTGAAATTAAGTCTGGCATTAGAATTAGGTGTATTGCAAATGAAATATCTCCTGTTTTCTGTGGATCTGCCTTTAAGAATAAAGGGGTTCAGGCGGTACTTGATGGTGTTGTAGATTATTTGCCATCGCCCGTTGATGTAAAAGCAATAACGGGTGAGTCAAAAAAAGGTGAGTTAGAAGAAAGGCACGCTTCAGATGAAGAGCCTTTTTCTGCGTTGGCTTTTAAAGTAGCTACGGATCCTTTTGTTGGTGTTTTAACCTTTTTTAGGGTTTACTCTGGTGTGCTGACATCAGGAAGTGTTGTTTATAATGTTCTGAAAGGTAAGCGCGAAAGAGTAGGGCGCTTATTGCAGATGCACGCAAATAGCCGAGAAGAAGTTTCAGAAGTCAGGTCTGGTGATATAGTCGCTGCGGTTGGATTTAAAGATGTGATTACTGGAGATACTTTGTGCAATGAAAAAGCGCAAATCATTCTGGAGAAAATGGAATTTCCGGAGCCGGTAATATCTATAGCTGTTGAGGCAAGGACAAAAGCTGATCAAGATAAGATGGCGATTGCATTGGAGAGGTTGGCCAAAGAAGATCCTTCTTTTCATATGTCTTCAGATAAAGAATCTGGGCAAACAATTATTTCTGGGATGGGTGAATTGCATCTGGAAATTATTGTCGATAGAATGCGAAGAGAGTTTTCTGCGAATGTAAATGTGGGTACTCCTCAGGTTTCGTATCGTGAGACAATTAAAGAATTAATAGAGCAAGAAGGGAAGTTTGTTCGTGAGTTAGGTGGCAAGGGGCAGTATGGAGATGTACTGATTAGAATTGAGCCTATGGAATTGGGCTATGGGTTTTCTTTTGTGAGTGAAATTGAAAATTCTGCGGTGCCAAAGGAATTTATTCCTGCTGTCGAAAAAGGGATTGTAGAGCAAATGAAAAATGGTGTTTTAGCGGGCTATCCAGTGGTAGACGTTAAGGTGACATTAATTAATGGCTCGTATCATGAGGTTGAATCTAGCGAAATGGCTTTTTCAATAGCTGGATCTATGGCATTTCGTGAGGGAACAAAATTGGCTAAGCCTATTTTGTTGGAGCCTATGATGAAAGTAGAGATTATGACCCCTGAGGATTACATGGGGGATGTAGTTGGAGATGTAAATCGGCGTAGAGGTTTAGTTCTAGGAATGGACGATACGCCGACTGGTAAGACAATTAACTGCGAAGTGCCGTTGGCTGAAATGTTTGGGTATGCTACAAGCCTGCGTTCAGCAACTCAAGGGCGTGCTACTTACAGTATGCAATTTGAAAAATATAATGAAGCACCTCTGAGCGTTACACGTGCTGTAATTGATAAAACTTCATAAGAATTGAAAATTAATATAGGTATTGGCTAATGGCTAAAGAAAAATTTGAACGTACTAAACCCCATGTAAACGTCGGCACAATTGGTCACGTTGATCACGGGAAAACAACTCTAACTGCTGCTTTAACAAAAGTTATGGCAGAGAAAATGGGTGGCGAAGTAAAAGCATTTGATCAAATTGATAATGCACCGGAAGAGCGTGAGCGTGGTATTACGATCGCGACGTCACATGTTGAATATGAATCAGAATCGCGTCATTACGCACACGTTGACTGTCCAGGTCATGCTGATTATGTAAAAAACATGATTACGGGTGCGGCACAAATGGATGGTGCTATTTTAGTATGTGGTGCAACGGATGGACCTATGCCTCAAACAAGAGAGCATATCTTATTATCGCGCCAAGTAGGTGTGCCTTACATTGTTGTATTCTTAAACAAAGCAGACATTCTTGCGGATGATTGTGGTGGTTTAGGAACAGAAGAATATGACGAGATGATTGAGCTTGTTGAAATGGAGCTTCGTGAGTTATTAGACTTATATGAATTTCCTGGTGACGACACGCCAATTATTGTTGGTTCTGCTTTAAAAGCACTAGAAGGCGATGACAGTATTGTTGGTGTTCCATCAGTTGTTAAATTGGTCGAAGCATTAGATACTTATATCCCTGAGCCAGAAAGAGCTGTTGAAGGCGCTTTCATTATGCCAATTGAAGATGTATTCTCAATTTCAGGTCGTGGAACGGTTGTAACAGGACGTATTGAGCGTGGTGTTGTAAAAGTTGGTGAAGAAATTGAAATCGTTGGTATCAAAGATACAGTAAAAACAACCTGTACGGGTGTTGAGATGTTCCGTAAACTGCTTGATCAAGGTGAGGCAGGCGATAACGTAGGTATCCTACTTAGAGGAACAAAGCGTGAAGATGTTGAGCGTGGTCAAGTATTGGCTCACGTTGGATCAATCAACCCGCATACAAAATTTACTGCTGAAATCTACGTACTATCAAAAGATGAGGGTGGTCGTCATACGCCATTCTTTGATGGATACCGTCCGCAGTTCTACTTCAGAACAACAGACGTAACCGGTGCAGTAAAATTACCAGAAGGAACAGAAATGGTAATGCCTGGTGATAACGTATCAGTAGAAGTAACGCTCATTGCGCCAATTGCAATGGAAGACGGATTGCGTTTCGCTATTCGTGAAGGTGGTCGTACTGTTGGTGCGGGTGTTGTAGCAACGGTTGTAGAGTAGGGTATATGGCAAGTCAAACTATTAGAATACGCTTGAAATCTTTTGATCATAAATTAATTGATCAATCGGCAAGTGAAATTGTAGAAACAGCGAAAAGAACTGGAACTCAAGTAAAAGGTCCTATTCCGCTTCCTACAAAACATGAACGATTCACTGTTCTTACTTCACCACATGTAAATAAAGATGCACGTGATCAGTATGAGTTGAGAACATATAAACGTTTGCTTGATATTATTGAGCCAACGGATAAGACGGTTGATGCGCTAATGAAATTAGATCTAGCGGCTGGTGTTGATGTTCAAATTAAGCTCAATTAATTAGAGGATTAAGCATATGTCTTTAGGTTTAGTTGGTAAGAAATGTGGGATGACGCGTGTTTTCCTAGAAAATGGAACATCGGTTCCTGTAACTGTTTTACAAATTGACTCTCATAGAGTGTCACAGGTAAAAGATCTTGAAGTTGATGGTTACCGAGCTGTACAGGTAGCTGTTGGCGATAAAAAATCATCAAAAGTTGATAAAGCAATGGCGGGTCATTTCGCTGCTGCAAATATGACTGCAGGCCGAGGTTTGTGGGAATTTAGACTGTCTGATGGTGAAGGTGAGGATTTACAAGTTGGTACAGAGCTAACAATGGAAATGTTTGCAGATGGTCAGTTTGTTGATGTACAAGGTACAAGTATAGGTAAAGGTTTTCAGGGTGGTATTAAGCGTCACAATTTTGGGATGCAAGATGCTACACATGGTAACTCTCTTTCTCATAGATCAAATGGTTCTATCGGTATGTGTCAAACACCGGGTAGGGTTTTTAAAGGAAAGAAAATGTCAGGTCACATGGGGGCGGCAACAGTCACTACTCATAATTTGACAATTCATTCAATTGATAAAGAAAGAAACCTTATCTTAGTAAAAGGTGCGGTTCCTGGCGCTAAAGGTGGTGATATTATTTTAACCCCTGCGGTCAAGAAGAAAAATAAAGGATAAGTCATGAGTGTGAAAATATTAGCACTTAATAGTGCAGACTCTGCGGGTGACGTAGAGGTAAATGAAGTGGTTTTTGGTCAAGAATACAATGAAGCATTGATTCACCAATTAGCTACTAAGACCATGGCTGGCCTGCGTTCTGGAACTAAAGCTCAGAAAAATAGATCTGATGTAAGCGGTGGTGGAGCTAAACCTTGGGCGCAAAAAGGTGCGGGTCGCGCTAGATCTGGTACAATACGTAGTCCACTTTGGAGAGGCGGTGGTCAAACATTTGCTGCTCGACCTAGATCTTTTGATCAAAAGTTGAACAAAAAAATGTACCGCGCAGGAATTCGTTCAATATTATCTGAATTAGTTCGTCAGGATAGACTTAAAGTTAGTTCTGATATAATGCCAGCTACTCCAAAAACAAAAGATTTTGCGGCTAAGTTAAAAGAATTTGGGCGTAATAGAGTTCTTGTTATTGCAGAAAACTTGAATGAAAATATTATCTTGTCTTCAAGAAATATTTTTAATGTTGATGTTGTTACTGCAAGAGAACTGAATCCTGTTATGTTGATTGCTGCAGAAAATGTTATTGTTACACCTGCTGCATTGAAAGAAATTGAGGCGCAGTTATCATGAGTGTAGAGTTTAAGCTTTCTAATATAATTAAAGCACCAGTAATTTCTGAGAAGAGTACTAATGCTACAGAGCAGTCAAATAGATTTGTATTTAAAGTTGCTAATGAAGCTACTAAATTACAAGTTAAAAAATCTGTAGAATTAATGTTTAATGTTGAAGTTGAAAAAGTTCAATTATTGAATGTTAAAGGAAAAACAAAGAGATTTGGTCGCTTCATGGGAAAACGTTCTGACTGGAAAAAAGCTTATGTAAGGCTTAAAGAAGGTCATGATATTGATTTCTCGGCAGCTTAGTCGTAGTTAAAGTAAATAATCGGTAGAGTAGATGGCTATTGTAAAATCAAAACCGACATCACCAGGTTCAAGGTTTGTCGTAAGAGTAAAGAGCGAAGATTTACATAAAGGTAAACCTTTTGCGCCGCTAATAACAAAAAAGACGAAAAGTGGTGGACGTAATAGTAATGGGCGGATTACTACTCGTCATATAGGTGGTGGACATAAGCAAAACTACCGTATAATTGATTTCAAAAGAAATAAGTTTGATATTCCAGGAGTTGTAGAAAGACTGGAATATGATCCAAACAGAACGGCTAATATAGCACTAGTTCTGTATGCTGATGGAGAGCGTAGATATATTATCGCTCCTAAAGGTGTTTCTGCTGGTCAAGAAATTATTTCTTCAGAAAATGCACCTATCAAAACTGGTAATTGCATGCCTCTAAGAAATATGCCGCTTGGTTCGGTTGTGCATTGCATTGAGTTGAAACCTTTAAAAGGTGCTCAAATGGCTAGAAGTGCTGGTACATCAGCGCAATTAGTTGCAAAAGAGGGTGCTCATGTAACATTGAGATTGCGATCAGGTGAAATGCGTAAAGTATTAGCTGATTGTAAGGCTGTTATTGGAGAGGTTTCAAACTCCGAGCATAATTTAAGATCTCTTGGTAAGGCTGGAGCATCTAGATGGCGTGGTATTAGACCAACCGTTCGTGGTGTTGTTATGAACCCTGTTGATCATCCACATGGTGGTGGTGAAGGTAGAACATCGGGTGGTAGACATCCTGTATCTCCTTGGGGTATGCCTACTAAAGGTTATAAAACAAGAAAAAACAAACGTACTGACAAAATGATTGTTAGACGTCGTAGTAAGCGTTAGAGAGGAATTAATAAAGTGCCACGTTCAATTAAAAAAGGTCCTTTTATTGATCATCATTTGCAGAAGAAAGTTGATGATGCAGTCAGTAGTAGTAGTAGGAAACCGATTAAGACTTGGTCTAGAAGATCAATGATAACGCCTGAAATGTTAGGTTTGACAATCGCCGTACATAATGGTCGTCAGCATATTCCAGTTTTAGTATCTGAGAATATGGTTGGTCATAAGCTAGGTGAGTTTGCTCCTACTCGTACATATAAAGGCCATCTGGCTGATAAAAAATCTAGATAATAGGTGCATAATGGAAATTACAGCTAAATTAAGCAATGCACCTTTGTCAGCTCAAAAGGCTAGATTGGTAGCAAATCAAATTAGAGGTCTTGAAGTCGAAGAAGCTTTAAATGTACTGAAGTTTAGTACAAAGAAAGCCGCTGCGATCATGAAGAAAGTACTTGAGTCTGCTATTGCAAATGCAGAGCATAACGAAAGTGCTGATATTGATGAGTTAAAGGTTTCAACAGTATTTGTTGACGAAGCTCCAACTCTTAAAAGATTTAGAGCTAGAGCAAAAGGTCGTGCAAATCATATTTTGAAGCGTACTTGTCATATTACAGTTAAAGTCGCAGAATTCGAATAGAGGCAGTATAATGGGTCAAAAGGTACATCCAACCGGAATAAGACTTGGTATCGTAAAAGATTTTACATCTAGATGGTATGCAAATAGCAAAGACTATCCAGATTTCTTATACCAAGATTTAACAGCACGTGATTATATTCAGAAGAAGTTAGCTCATGCTTCTGTTAGTCGCGTGCAAATCAATCGTCAAGCTAATAATGCTCACATTACTATTCACACGGCTAGGCCTGGTATTGTAATTGGTAAAAAAGGCGAGGATATCGACGTTTTGCGCAAAGAAGTATCTAAAATGATGCAAATGCCTGTGCAAGTAAACGTTGAAGAAATCAGAAAGCCTGAGCTAGATGCTAAATTAGTTGCTGAAAGTGTTGCTCAACAATTAGAGAAAAGAATTATGTATCGTCGCGCTATGAAGCGTGCGGTAACAAACTCTATGCGTTTAGGTGCTGAAGGTATAAAAATCAATTTAGGTGGTCGTTTAAACGGCGCTGAGATTGCACGTAGCGAATGGTATAGAGAAGGTCGTGTGCCTTTGCATACTTTACGTGCTGATATTGATTATGGTGTTGCAGAAGCAAATACTACGTACGGCATTATCGGTATTAAAGTTTGGATTTTTAAGGGAGAGGTTTTTGATAGAGCTCCGTTAGAAACGTCCGATAATTCTAAATCTAAAAAATAGTTGAAGGGAAAATAGAATGCTTCAACCTAAAAGAACAAAATTTCGTAAACAGCATAAATTAAGAAATACTGGTTTAGCTGTTCGAGGATCGTCAGTAAGTTTTGGTGAGTATGGACTTAAGTCTATGGATCGCGGAAGAATTACTGCACGACAAATAGAGGCCGCACGTAGAACAATTACAAGACATTGTAAGCGTGATGGGAAATTATGGATTAGAATCTTTCCAGATAAACCTATTACTAAAAAGCCTTTAGAGGTTAGAATGGGTAAAGGGAAGGGTAGTGTTGAATATTGGGTTGCTCAAATTAAACCTGGTACAATGCTATATGAATTGCAGGGCGTTCCTGAGGAAATTGCTAGAGAAGCATTTACTCTAGCTGCTGCAAAACTTCCAGTAAAAACTAAGTTTGTTATTAGGACGGTACTATAATGGAAACTAGTGAATTACGTCAAAAGACTGCAGTTGAACTTAATTCAACATTAGTTGAATTAGGGCGTGAGCAATTTAATTTGCGTATGCAAAAAAACACTGGGCAACTTACTAAATCTGACCAAGTTAAAAAGGTTAGAAGAAGTATTGCTCGTGTTAAAACAGTATTAAATGAGATGGCAGGTCAAGCATAATGAGTGATAATACAGAAAAGTTACGTACCATCACAGGTCGTGTGGTAAGTAACAAAATGGATAAAACAGTCACTGTATTAGTTGAGCGTCTTGTAAAGCATCCTGTATATGGGAAATATATCAAGCGTTCTACAAAATTATTTGCTCATGATGAGAAAAATATTTGTAATGAAGGTGATATGGTTGCAATTACACCATGTCGCCCTTATTCAAAAAAGAAAACATTTATGATGGTTGAAGTGCTTAATAATAAAGCGGGTTAATCATTCATAGATTGAATTACTAGTACAAGTAAATTAGGAATAAAAAATGATTCAGATGCAAACTAACCTTGATGTCGCTGATAATAGCGGCGCAAAAAAGGTCATGTGTATCAAAGTTCTTGGTGGGTCGCATAGACGATATGCTGGAATTGGGGATATTATTAAGGTAAGTGTCAAAGACTCTATACCTCGCGGCAAAGTAAAAAAAGGCGAAGTTTACAACGCATTGGTTGTACGTACAAGAAAAGGTGTACGTAGATCAGATGGGTCTGTGATTCGTTTTGACGGAAATGCTGCTGTAATATTAAATGCTCAACTTCAGCCGTTAGGCACACGTATTTTTGGGCCGGTAACACGTGAATTAAGAGGCGAGAAATTTATGAAAATTATTTCTCTTGCTCCAGAAGTATTGTAAAGGTCTAAATATGCAAAAACTTAAACAAGGTGACGAAGTCATAGTTCTTATCGGTAAAGATAAGGGTAAACGAGGACGGATCAGCAAATTCTTAAATGATAAGATTTTGGTTGAGGGTGTTAATAGGGTTAAAAAACATCAAAAACCAAATCCGAATGCTGGAATTCAAGGTGGTATTATTGAAAAAGAAATGCCCATCCATAAATCTAATGTAGCAATTTTTAATGCTTCTTCAAAGAAAGCAGATAGAGTTGGTTTTAAAGCGTTAGAAGACGGAAAGAAAGTCCGATATTTTAAATCGAATAATGAAATTATTGATGTGTAGGTATAATCATGGCTAGATTGAAAACAGATTATAAAGAAAGAATAGTGCCTGCATTGATGGAAAAATTTGGTTACACATCAATAATGCAAGCTCCTAAGATTACTAAAATTACCTTAAACATGGGTTTAGGTGATGCTGTAGCTGACAAGAAGATTGTACAATCTGCTGTCGGTGATATGGAAAAAATAAGTGGTCAAAAACCAGTTGTAACTTTATCGCGTAAATCTATCGCTGGATTTAAGATACGTGATGATATGCCTATTGGTTGTAAAGTAACGCTGAGAGACGAAAGAATGTATGAATTTCTTGATCGTTTAATAGCAATCTCTATTCCTAGGATTCGTGACTTTAGAGGATCAAATCCAAAAAGTTTTGATGGTAGAGGTAACTATACAATGGGTGTGACAGAGCAAATAATCTTTCCTGAAATCGATTATGATAAAATCGATAAGTTACGTGGACTTGATATTTGTATCACTACAACAGCAACTAACAACGAAGAAGGTCTTGAGTTGTTAAAGTTGTTTAATTTTCCATTCAAGAGCTAACCAACTATGGCTAAGAAATCAATGATAGCTCGTGAAGCAAAGCGGGCAAAATTAGTAAGCAAATTTGAAGCAAAACGTGTTGCTTTGAAAGAGATTATTAGAGATCCAAATGCTTCTTTTCAAGAAAAAGATGAAGCACATCTAGCACTGCAAAAATTACCGAGAGACTCTAGCTCTGTTAGACAGCGTAATAGATGTAATATTACAGGTCGTCCTCATGGTTTTTATCGTAAATTTGGTCTAAGTCGCAATAAGCTTAGAGAAGCTACGATGCGAGGTGATGTACCTGGTTTAGTTAAAGCCAGTTGGTAAGCAGCTAGTTGGATATTTGGAGAAAATAATATGAGCATGACAGATCCAATTGCAGATATGCTAACTCGCATACGAAATGGTCAATCTGCAGGAAAATATAACGTAATTATGCCGTCTTCTAAACTTAAAGTAGCTATTGCTGAAGTTTTGAAGAAAGAAGGGTATATTACAAGTTTTTCAACTGAGACAAATGGTGCACATGTATCAATGTCTATTGAGTTGAAATATTACAATGGTAAGCCGGTTATCGATAAAGTAAAACGTATTAGTAAGCCGGGTTTACGTATTTATAAATCAAAAGATGAACTACCTAAAGTATTAGGCGGTTTAGGTGTGGCTATTGTGTCCACATCTAAAGGTGTTATGACTGATCGTGCAGCTCGTGCGACTGGTCATGGTGGTGAAGTTATTTGTACTGTTTGTTAGGAATAGGGGGAATTTATGTCTAGAATTGCAAAGAACCCTATTACTATACCAGCGGGTGTTGAGTTTAAGTTACAAGGCTCTGAAGTATCAGTAAAAGGACCAAAAGGTTTATTGACTTTGAGTCTAAACCCTGCGGTTACAGCTGATGTAACTGATTCGGTTTTTACTGTTCAGTGGGATCAAACAAATAAAAAAGCAAATGCACTAGCCGGAACGACTAGAGCTAATGTTGCTAATATGGTTGTTGGTGTTACTAATGGTTTTGAGAAGAAGCTTACTCTTGTTGGTGTTGGTTACAGAGCGCAAGTGAAAGGAAAGGTTTTAAATTTGAGCCTTGGTTTTTCACATCCAATCGAATATGCAATGCCGGAAGGTATAGTAATTGAAGCGACGAGCCAGACTGAATTAGTTGTTAAAGGTATAGATAAACAACAAGTTGGTAAGGTTTCGGCTGATATCAGAGCATATAGACCACCGGAGCCTTATAAAGGTAAAGGTGTTAAGTATGCTGATGAGCATATCGTTAGAAAAGACGCTAAGAAAAAATAGGCTAACAAAATGAATAAAAAAGCATCTCGATTGAGAAGAGCTTTAAAGCTTAGATCAAATATTAAAAAACTTGGTAATAATCGTTTGTCTGTTCATAGAACGTCTAAACATATTTATGCGCAAGTTATCGCAGAAAATGGAACTGTAACAGTTGCTAGTGCTTCAAGCAATCAGTCTGAAATTAAATCAGCTGTTAAAAGTACGGGGAATGTTGAGTCGGCAGTATTAGTAGGTAAATTAATAGCAGATAAAGCAATGGCTGCTGGAATTACTGAAGTTACTTTCGACCGTTCTGGTTTTAAATATCACGGCCGTGTTAAAGCATTAGCAGATGCTGCACGCGAAGCTGGCTTGAAGTTCTAGGGGAATAAAATGGCAAATGCACCTCAACAAGCGAACACCGACGGATTACAGGAAAAATTAGTTTCTGTCCGTAGGGTCGCAAAAGTTGTTAAAGGCGGTAGAGTATTTGGTTTTACAGCATTAACTGTCGTAGGTGATGGTGAAGGTAATGTTGGGTATGGCGTTAGTAAAGCAAAAGAAGTACCTATAGCTATTCAAAAATCACTAGAGCAAGCTAGAAAAAATATGCATAAAGTTGCACTTAAAAGTGGAACTTTACAATATTCAATTATGTCAGAAGTTGGTGCTGCAAAAGTATTTATGCAGCCAGCAACGGACGGTACTGGTATTATTGCTGGTGGCCCAATGCGAGCTGTTTTTGAAGCCGTTGGTGTTCATAATGTATTGGCTAAATGTATCGGAACTAACAACCCAATTAATGTTGTTAGAGCGACTATTGACGGTCTTGCTAATATGAATAATGCTGAACAGATAGCCGCAAAACGTGGTTTGTCTGTTGATGAGATTACAGGGTAATTGACATGGCAGATAAAAAAATTCGTGTAAAGATGGTAAAAAGCAGTATTGGCCGTCTAAAAAAACATAAAGCTTGTTTGCAAGGTTTAGGTTTAAGAAAGATAAATCATACTGTGGAAGTTATAGATACGCCTGAAAATAGAGGTATGATTAACAAAATATCTTATATGCTTGAAGTAGAGGAAATCTAATGTATTTAAATACTATTAAGCCTGCAGAAGGATCAAGAAAAGACTCTAAAAGAGTTGGTAGAGGTATTGGTTCTACTCTTGGGAAAACCTGTGGTCGTGGCCATAAAGGTCAAAAATCACGTAGTGGTGGATTTCATAAGGTAGGGTTTGAGGGTGGTCAAATGCCTTTACAAAAACGTTTACCTAAAGTTGGTTTTAGCTCAAGAAAAGGTAAGTACTCTGCTCAAGTTAGATTAAGTGAAATTTCTAAACTTGGCTTAGATACTGTAACTTTAGTTGATTTAATTAATGCAAATATAGTTCCTGCTTTTACTAAAACAGTAAAAGTTATTCAATCTGGTGAAATTACAGCTGCTGTAACTTTAAAAGGATTGAAGGTCACTGTAGGTGCAAAAGCTAGCATTGAGTCCGCTGGTGGAAAAATAGAGGAATAACAAGTGAGTAGATCAAGCACGCAAATGGGTGACCAGTTAGGTAAATTTTCTGAATTACGCTCAAGACTATTATTCGTTCTAGGTGCTTTTTTTGTCTACAGGGCTGGAGCGCATATTCCTGTTCCTGGTATTGATCCTGAAGCGTTAGCTTTAATGTTTAAGCAGCAAGAAGGATCAATTCTTGATATGTTCAATATGTTTTCTGGAGGAGCGCTTAAGAGATTAAGTTTATTTGCTCTGGGAATCATGCCTTACATTTCTGCTTCGATTATCATGCAGTTGATGACGATTGTTATACCTGCTTTAGAGCAAGTTAAAAAGGAAGGTGAGTCAGGCCGTCGTAAAATATCTCAATATACTCGTTATGGAACGGTTGTTTTGGCAACCTTTCAAGCGATTGGGGTGTCTGTGGCTTTGCAAAACCAAACTGCTGGTGGATTGTCTGTTGTTATTAACCCAGGCATGCAATTTATTGCTATTACCGCAATAACATTGGTAACTGGAACAATCTTTCTAATGTGGTTGGGTGAGCAAATTACTGAGAGAGGTCTTGGTAATGGTATATCACTTATCATTTTTGCTGGTATTGTCGCGGGTTTACCTTCAGCAATTGGCGGTACTTTAGAGTTGGCTAGAACAGGTGAGCTTAATAGTGTTTTTATAATATTATTATTCTTACTAAGTATCGGTGTAACTGCTTTGGTTGTATTTGTTGAGCGTGGACAGCGGAGAATTGTTATCAATTATCCGAAGCGTCAGCAAGGCAAAAGAATGTATGCAGGGCAAAGTAGCTTCTTACCGTTAAAGCTAAATATGGCGGGTGTAATTCCTCCTATTTTTGCATCAAGTATTATTCTATTTCCTGCTACAATTGCTGGCTGGTTTGGAAAGGCAGAAGGTTTTGCATGGTTGCAAGATATTGCTACGGCAATTTCTCCTGGAGAGCCTTTATATGTAATGTTATATACCGTGGCTATTGTGTTCTTTTGCTTCTTTTATACTGCATTAGTTTTTAATTCTAAAGAAACTGCAGATAATTTAAAGAAATCGGGCGCTTTTTTACCGGGTATTAGACCGGGCATACAAACCTCTACTTATATAGATAAAGTAATGACTCGATTAACATTAATCGGTGCTTTCTATATTACTGCAGTGTGTTTACTGCCAGAGTTTTTAATTGTTTATTGGAATGTACCGTTTTATTTCGGTGGTACATCATTATTGATTATTGTTGTGGTTGTTATGGATTTTGTATCTCAAGTACAGACACATTTAATGTCAAATCAATATGATGGTCTAATGAACAAAGCAAATTTGAAAAAATAAATTACCATTTAAGGGGTGAGCTGTGAAAGTACGAGCTTCTGTAAAAAAGATATGCCGGAACTGTAAAGTAGTTAAAAGATCCGGTGTATTAAGAGTTATATGTAAAGATGGGCGTCATAAACAGCGCCAGGGTTAAGTTTTTTATTGCTTTAAAGGTTGAGAGTGCTATAATTGCGCTCTTAACTTTTGAGTACTGTATTTAGGAGTATCTAGATGGCAAGAATTGCCGGAATTAATGTACCAGATCATAAACATGCAGAGATCGCTTTAACTGCTGTATATGGCATAGGTAAGCCAACTGCAATTAATATCTGTAAAGAAGTTGGTATAGAACGGACAATTAAGATTAAAGAATTAAGCGAAGAGCAGTTAAATGCAATTCGTGATGTGATTTCTAAGATTGTTGTTGAGGGTGATTTGCGACGTGAAGTGTCTATGAACATTAAACGTTTGATGGATCTTGGTTGCTATCGTGGTATTCGTCATAGACGTGGACTACCATTGCGTGGTCAGAGAACGAGAACAAACGCTCGTACTAGAAAAGGCCCACGTAAGCCTATTAGAAAATAAGAAAAGGTTAAATAATGGCTAGTACAAACCGCACAAAAAAGAAAATTAAAAAAGAAGTTGCTGATGGCATAGCGCATATTCATGCAACTTTTAATAACACTATTGTTACTATTACCGATCGCAAAGGAAATGCGCTTTCTTGGGCAACATCTGGTGGCTCTGGTTTTAGAGGATCAAGAAAAAGTACTCCTTTTGCTGCTCAGGTTGCAGCTGAAAGAGCAGGAAAAGTAGCTCAAGAATTTGGAATGAAAAACTTAGATGTCATGATTAAGGGTCCAGGTCCTGGTCGTGAGTCAGCAGTACGTTCATTTAACAACCTAGGGTTTAAAATTGGTAGCATCGTAGATGTAACACCTATCCCACATAATGGTTGTCGTCCACCGAAAAAACGTAGGGTATAGTAGGAGTATATAATGGCTAGATATTTAGGCCCCACTTGTAAATTAAGTCGTCGTGAAGGTACTGATCTTTTCTTAAAAGGAAGAGGTAAATCTTTAGAAGGCAAGTGTAATTTAGAACAACGACCAGGTCAGCATGGAACTAAGCGTGCACGTAACTCTAACTATGCTAATCAGTTAAGAGCAAAGCAGCGTATTAAACGTATCTATGGTGTTCTTGAAAAGCAATTTAGAAATTATTACAAAAGAGCGGATTTACAAAAAGGCGCAACAGGTTTAAATCTGTTAAATCTTTTAGAATCACGTTTAGATAATGTAGTTTATAGAATGGGCTTTGCAGCTACACGTGCTGAAGCTAGACAGCTTGTTTCTCATAAATCTATTTTAGTTAACGATACTATTTTAAATGTACCTTCGGCTATGATTGCTGCTGGTGATAAAGTTTCAATTAGAGAAAAGGCTAAGAAGCAAGTTCGAATTGCTGACTCTTTAACTGTTGCTGAACAGTATGGTTTCCCTTCATGGGTTGAAGTAAGTTCTAAGGATTTTTCTGGATCATTTAATTCTGTACCGGATCGTGAAGATTTAGGTTCTGATATGAATGAACAGTTAGTTGTTGAGCTATATTCTAAATAATAGATTTTGAGGTTTTAAATGCATAGTGCTGTTACTGGGTTATTAAAACCTCAGCTTGTCGAGGTTGTTAGTAAGTCAACTAATCATTCAAGGATTGTAATTGAGCCTTTGGAAAGAGGGTATGGGCATTCTTTAGGGAATGCTTTAAGAAGAGTTCTTCTTTCTTCTATTCCTGGCTGTGCTGTTGTTAGTGTTGAAATTGAAAACGCTGAACACGAATACTCTGTTATTAATGGCGTACATGAAGATGTAATTGATATATTGTTAAACTTGAAGGAGTTGGCAATTGTTTTACATTCTGGAAATGAAATTACATTAACATTAATTAAAAAAGGTGCTGGTGCAGTTACTGCTGCAGATATACAGTTGCCTCATGATGTTGAAATTATTAACCCTGATTTAGTTATTGCTAATTTAACTGAAGAAGGTGAGTTGAACATGAAAATTAATATTCAGAAGGGTCGTGGTTACGAGCCTTCTAATGTTAGAACTGAAGGATTAGGTTTCGGTGTAGTTGGTGCGTTACAAGTTGATGCATCTTACTCTCCTGTTACTAAGGTCGCATACAGTGTTGAATCAACTCGGGTAGAACAGCGTACTAATTTAGATAAGTTGATTATTGAACTTGAAACTAATGGTACTGTTGACCCTGAAACTACAATTAAACTTGCTGCTACTATATTGCATGATCAACTTTCTGTATTTGTTGACTTCGAAAAAGTGAATGAGCAAGTTGCCGAGGAAGTTGTAGAGCCGGCAGAGCAAATTGATCCTAATCTTTTGCGCCCTGTTGATGACCTAGAGCTTACTGTTAGATCTGCAAATTGCTTAAAAGCTGAAAATATATATTATATTGGTGATCTTATTCAACGTACTGAGTTTGAATTATTAAAAACACCTAACTTAGGCAGAAAATCGCTGACTGAGATTAAAGATGTATTGGCTGTTAAAGGGCTTTCTTTAGGGATGCGTCTTGAAAATTGGCCACCAGAGAACTTGGCTGAGCAATCTCAAGCGATATTATAATTTTTTACAAGGTTTATTAGAATGAGACATCGTAAGTCTGGAAGACAATTAAATAGAAATAGTAGTCATAGAAAAGCTATGTTTAGCAATATGATTACTTCTTTATTAAGTGAAGAGTTAATTAGAACTACATTACCAAAAGCTAAAGAACTACGTTCTTTTGCGGAGCCTTTAATTACTCTTTCTAAAACTGACTCGGTTGCTAACCGTCGTCAAGCATTTGCTAAATTAAGAGATCGTGATGTTGTGACCAAATTATTTAATGAATTAGGTCCTCGTTACCAAGATCGTCCGGGTGGTTATTTGCGTATTATGAAATGTGGGTTTAGAACGGGTGATGCAGCCCCTATGGCCTATGTTGAATTAGTAGATAGACCTGTGATAGATGATTCTGAAGATTAATTTCGATTTTTCTTTATTAAAAAAACCAGCTTAGGCTGGTTTTTTTTTGTCTGATATTTAGCAAATATAGCTATATATTTATTTTTAATGTCGTTTTAGATTAATGCTTTTATGCTTGATATATACAAATATGTTTGGATATAATTTAGGCTGTTAAATAGTATGTTGTGGAGTATTAAGTGAGTATTTTACCTGTTCTTGAGTTTCCCGATCCGCGTTTACGTAATGTGGCTAGTCCAGTTAAGCAAGTTAATAATAAAATTAAATCCATGGTCGATGATATGTTTGAGACCATGTATGACGCACATGGTGTTGGGTTGGCGGCGACTCAGGTGGACATTCAGTTACAGCTTATTGTTATTGATGTTAGTGAAGAAAAAAATGATCCTTTATGCTTGATTAATCCAGAAATAATATCTGAGAGTGGTCGTGAAGAATCTGACGAGGGTTGTTTATCAGTTCCTGGTATTTTTGAGCCTATTCAGCGTGCTGAAGTTATCAGGGTTAAAGCTTTAAATAAAGAAGGTGATGTGTTTGAAATGGATGCCGATGGCTTATTGGCTGTTTGTATTCAGCATGAAATGGATCATTTGCTAGGTAAATTATTTGTGGACTATTTATCGCCATTAAAAAGAAATCGCATTAAGAAAAAAATGCAGAAACAACATAAGCGAGATATTTGATGCGCATTATTTTTGCTGGTACACCCGATTTTGCAGTTCCTGCATTACAAGCGTTGTTGAACTCTGAGCATACAGTTGTTGGTGTTTATGCGCAGCCAGACCGACCTTCAGGTCGTGGTAGGAAATTACAGAATGGCCCTGTAAAAGCGCTTGCTCTAAGTGCTAATATTCCTGTTTACCAGCCCGAAAATTTAAAAGCACAAGCCGATATTGATAGCATGCGTGCATTAAAGGCTGACCTAATGGTTGTAGTGGCTTATGGTTTGATTTTAACTCAGACCGTACTAGACATCCCTAACTTAGGATGTATCAATATTCATGGGTCCTTATTACCGCGTTGGCGTGGGGCTGCACCTATCAATAGAGCTATTATTGCGGGCGACAAAGAATCTGGAATTACAATTATGCGAGTCGTAAAAAAACTCGATGCTGGAAATATGTTGTACAAACAGAAATGCCTTATAGGGGAATATGAAACTGCCTCCGAATTACATGATCGTATGATGCATATGGGGGCAGAGGCTTTATTAGAGGTGCTTAAGCAAATTAAATCGGCCGCTCTAATCGATGAGGTGCAGGATGAATCATTGGTTACCTATGCGCATAAGCTGGATAAGGCTGAGGCTAAATTGGATTGGTCTCGTTCAGCTGTTGAGTTATCGCGTCAAATTTGTGGTTTAAATGCATGGCCGGTTGCGCAAACTACTTTAGATGGCGCTACTGTTCGGGTTTGGAGTGCGGTTGTTTTAGATGAGCAAAGTGGTCTGTCCTGTGGTGTTATTTTAGATAATCCAAAGCATATCGATGTCGTAACGGGGGATGGTGTTTTACGATTAATGGAAATTCAAATGCCAGGGAAAAAGCGTACTTTGGTTTCAGCGTATTTAAATGCGCATAGTGTTGCTGGTAAACAATTTATTTAGGGTGTTGTAGTGAATGTAAGGTTAATTTCAGCGAACATAATAGTCAAAGTATTAAATGGTAAATCACTCACGGCTGCTTTAGATGAGGCGTGGATTCAGGTGGATGATGTAAAGGAAAGGGCATTCATTCAGGCTTTATGTTACGGCACCATTCGCTACTATTTTCGATTGGACTTTATACTTTCTCAGTTAGTTACTAAGCCTATTAAAGATAAGCAAATTAAAGCGCTGGCTTTAATAGGGTTATTTCAGTTGCAATATATGCGTGTTAAACAGCATGCTGCTGTTTCTGAAACTGTTGCTGTTATGAAAAAGAAGCAGTGGGCAAAGTCCTTATTAAATGCTGTTTTAAGGCGCTATTTGCGCGAACAAGAGTCGCTGGAAGCATTAGCTGATAAGCATGTTGCTTATGCTCACCCTGACTGGATGATTAAATTATTCAAGGCTAATTGGGGCGAGGCTGCTAAGTCGCTTTTTTATGAAAACAACCAGTTGCCTCCTATGGTACTGCGCGTTAATCAGCAATTCTGTAGTCGCGATGATTATATGCAATTGTTGGCATTAAATAATATTCTAGCCAAAGAACTTGATGTTTCGGAACAGGCTATCTTGTTAGAAGAGCCGATAGTTGTATCAAAGTTGCCAAAATTTGAAGAAGGATGGATATCTGTTCAAGATACCGCGGCGCAATTAGCGGCTAAATTATTAGATGCTCAAGAAGGCGAGCGTGTTTTAGATGTTTGTGCTGCGCCAGGTGGAAAAACCGCTCATATACTTGAACTGCAACCTAAATTGGCGAGCTTATTGGCTGTGGATATAGAATCTAGTCGTTTACAGCGTGTAGATGATAATTTGCTGCGTCTTGGCCTCAAAGCTGAGCTTTTACAAGCTGATGCTGCTGATACCGATGCGTGGTGGGATGGTCGTCAATTTGATCGTATACTGCTTGATGCACCGTGCTCTGCTTTAGGGGTTATTCGCAGGCACCCTGATATAAAGCTGTTGCGCCGAGAAGAAGATATTGCTCAGCTAAAAGTGTTACAGCAAGCTATTTTGCAGGCTAATTGGGCATTATTAAAGCCTGGTGGTACTTTGTTGTATGCAACCTGTTCTGTTTTAAAGCAGGAAAACGAAGATCAAATTGAATCTTTTTTAGCAAATAATAGCGATGCTACTGAAAAACTTATTGAAGCTGAGTGGGGTTTGCAGCGTCCTTTTGGTCGTCAGATTTTAACAGGCGAACAGTTTATGGATGGTTTTTATTATGCGTGTTTACAGAAGCGCTTATAAAGCTAGCTTTATTGTTTTGTTGTTCAGTTTGCTTTTTACGCAAATGAGCCATGCTAGTGATAACTGGCTGGGTGTTAAAGCTATGAATTGGACTATTGAAGGCAATAGCTTGCGTCTTCAGACTAAATTGCACTTTACCCTAAGTCCTGATGCGCGTGATGCATTGCGTAGCGGTATTGTATTGTATTGGGATTCTGAGGTGACGGTTTCTGAGGCGCAGTTCTTTTCTTTATGGAATAGAACTATCGCAAAATATTCTGAGCGTTATAGTTTAAGTTATAACACTTTGTTTAATGACTATCGTGTTAACAATGATGTGACTTCAGACTATAGGCGTTTTTCTTCTCTTGTTGATGCCTTTGATTACTTAGAGAATCTACATTATGAGCTTGCGCTATTGCCTGATTCCTATAATGCTAAATGTGTTGTAGTTGATTTTAATATGCGTTTCGACAAAGAGTCACTGCCGATCCCCTTGCGCCCTATTGCGCATTTCAGCGCTAATTGGAGTCTTTCCACTAATGCGAGATTGAAATGCGAGTAAGGGTTCCTTTTGGTATATCTGCACTTTTATTGTTGGGATTTATTTTTCTATCTTTGCAGTTAATGAGTACTGCCTTGCAAGAGGCTTCGCCTTTAAGTGGCATGTATTCATGGTTATTGCTGAGTAACAGTGTTGCAACAATAATTTTGCTTTTACTCGTTGGAATCAATGCGTTTTCTTTGATTCGTCGGTTAAAAAATAAAGAAGCAGGGTCAAAGCTAAGTACCCGAATTGTCTTACTGTTTATAGTGCTGTCGTTGGTGCCTGCTGGAGTCGTTTTTTATTATTCCTTGCAATTTTTGAATCAAAGTATTGATGGTTGGTTTAATGTTGAAATTGATGCGGCGATGGATGATGCCTTAGAGCTGAGTCATGCATCATTAGATCAGCGTATTCGATGGAATTTAACGCAGTCGCAACAAATAGCAGAGCGATTAAATGGTAAAACCTTAGCTGAGGCAAGCCTAGGGTTAGATCAGGTTCGAGAAATAACCGCCGCGAGTGAAATTACACTACTAAGTAAGAAGGGTGATATCGTTGCATTTAGTGGCTTAATTGCCAGTGATATTCTGCCTAGCTTACCGGTGACACCTTTGTTTTTGCAGGTTTTACAGGGAGAGGATCATGTTGCTTTAGAGTCGATTAATGATGAGCTTGTGGTTCAATCGCTGGTAGCGATTAAAATTGGTAAGGGTTATTATTTACAAATTATTTATCCGATTCCTGAGCGCATTAATGACTTAACGGATTCTGTCGAATTTGCTTATGTTCGGTTTCAGGAAATGACTTACTTGCGGCATTCGTTAAAAGTAAGTTTTTCATTGGTGCTGTCATTAGTTCTGCTGGTCAGCTTATTGGCCTCTATTTCAATCGCTTTCATTAGTGTGCGTGAGATAATTGCGCCAATTCGTGAATTGGTTCGTGGAACGCAGGCGGTGGCTGCGGGGTTTTATGAGGAGTTGCTACCTGTTAAGCGGCAAGATGATTTGGGTTTTCTAGTTGAGTCGTTTAATGAGATGGTGCAACAGATATCGCGAGCAAGAGATGAGTCGCGCTTAAGTGCTTTGGAAATTGAGCAGCAGAGAGCGTATTTAGAGGCGCTTTTAAGTAGTTTAACTTCCGGCGTGCTTAGCTTTGATGCCAGTTTGAATATACATAAAGCAAATCATGGTGCGAATATCATTTTGCATGTGCAGGTCATGCGTTACTTTGGACGAGACTTGAATGATCTTGCGCAGGGGCGCCCGGATTTACAGCACCTTGTGGATATATTGCTGCCATTACTAGAAAAATCTGATGAAATTTGGCAGCGAAATATAACGCTGGATACGCCTGATGGGCGAAAAGAATTATTATGTCAGGGCTCGCCTTTATTTTCGACTGAGGGAGGGTATATTGGTGCGGTTGTTGTATTGGATGATATAACTGATTTAATTCAAGCGCAAAAAAATGCCGCCTGGGCAGAGGTGGCTAGACGTTTAGCGCATGAAATTAAGAATCCACTGACGCCAATTCAATTGACCGCGGAACGATTACAGCACAAACTAAAAGATAAGTTACAAGAGGAAGAGGCGCAGTTATTGACTCGATCTATTCGCACAATAGTTCAGCAGGTAGAGGCTTTAAAGTTTATGGTTGATGACTTTTCGGTGTATGCACAATCAGGGCGGGATAAGGTTGAGAAAATTGATTTGCAGTCCTTGGTGCATGAAGTTGCGAGTTTGTATGATGCTGACCCTAAAATAAATGTGCTGATACAAGAGGAGTCTAATATACCTACTGTGAGTGCAGATTTAGTCACAATACGCCAGGTCTTGCATAACTTGTTTAAGAATGCTGGCGAAGCGATGGAGGAGGGCGGTCAGATTACGGTTAAAGTGCAGTCTATTTTGCAGGCAAAAGTGCGTTATGTTCGGCTTGCGATTTATGACACAGGCTGCGGGGTTGATATTGCACGTGCAAAAGAAATTTTTGAGCCCTATGTTTCACATAAAACAAAAGGAACGGGATTGGGGTTAGCGATTGCTAAAAAGATTATTGAAGAGCATGGTGGCACAATACGCTTAGATAGCTCTTACAAAGAAGGTGCTGGGTTTATTGTGCTATTACCCGCTGTAGTACATTTAGGTTAGTAGGAATGAAATTTGATGAGTAATGACAAAGCAAGAATTCTAGTTGTTGATGATGAGTCGGATATTTGTACGGTGGTAAGGGATATTCTACAAGATGAGGGCTATGAGGTCTTTGTTGCTGCCAATGCAAAAGAAGCGAGAGCGATTAAGCTGGGTGAGCAACTGGATTTAATTCTTTTAGATATATGGATGCCTGATACTGATGGAATTAGCCTCTTAAAAGAATGGGTGGCTGAAGATGGTTTCAATGTTCCTGTTATTATGATGTCTGGACATGCAACGATTGATACTGCAGTTGATGCAACCAAGTTAGGAGCGTATGGTTTTTTAGAAAAGCCATTATCATTAGCTCGATTACTGTTAACCGTGCAGCGCGCCATTTCAGCTTATCTGTTGCTTAGAGAAAATACAGGATTAAAGCGTAAACTTGCTGGAAATATTGATCCAATCGGGCATAGCGCTTTCTCTGTGAGAATCAAAGAGCAGTTAAAGCGTTTAGCTCAGCATGATGCAAATTTAATGTTCGTCGGTGAGCATGGTGTTGGTAAAGAAGTGTATGCGCGATTTTTACAAACTCATAGCGCTAGAGAAAAAGGCGTTTTTATTGAAGTGTCGGTTGATCAAGAAGGTGCGGCTGTTGAGCTATTTGGTCAGGAAACGGAAGGGCAAGTCGTGGCTGGGGCGCTGGAAAAGGCGCGAGGTGGCGTATTGTTTTTATCGGATATTTCTGGGATAGATGCGGATACCCAGTATAAGCTTCTCAATGCATTGAAATCGGGTAGTTTTTTGCGTGTTGGTGGTAAGCAAAAGGTAAGTTGTGATTTTCGTGTTGTCACGGCGGCAACGGATTTCCTGTATAAAGAAGTTAAAGCAGAGCATTTTCGTCAAGATTTGTATTATTTTTTAAATGAAGTTGAATTGCAGATAGAGCCCTTACGCAATCATACTGAAGATGTGCCAGCGCTACTGAATTATTATGTTGATTTTTTTATGCAGTACGAAAAATTAGCGTTTAGAAAGTTTTCTATGCCAGCATTAAATTTTTTGAGGAATTATTCGTGGCCCGGCAATGTTGCTGAGCTAAAAAATTTAGTGCAACGTGTTATGATTTTAGGGGCTGGTGATGATATTGAGCTGGTTGAAGTTGAGCATGCGTTAACTAAAGTGTCCAGCGAGGTTGTGCCACTCGCAGAAGGTTTGGATTTTTTTGGCCTGCCGCTAAAAGAAGCGAGAGAGCAATTTGAAAAAGCTTATTTGCTGCATCACTTTAATGAAAATGACAGAAATGTTGCTAAACTTGCTGCTGCGGTAGGGGTGGAGAGAACCCATTTGTATCGAAAATTGCATGCTTTAAATATAAAAGAGTAGAACACTGTTTACCCTGCGAAGTATTTTTAGGATAATAGAAAGAATTTATGCCCTTTTTTTGATGGGTTCCCTTAGTTTAGGTGTTGTAATGGCTGAGATTTTATTAATGAAATCTAGTTGTGTTGCCTACAGATTGTAGTAATGACTATGTTTGATAATTTAACTGATCGATTAGGTAAGACCCTAAAAAATATTCGGGGCCAAGGCCGATTAACTGAAGATAATATTAAAGAAACCTTGCGCGAAGTGCGTATGGCATTGCTTGAGGCTGATGTCGCGCTTTCTGTTGTCACGGCATTTATTGATAATGTCAAAGAGCGTGCGCTGGGTAAGGAAGTGCAGGAAAGTCTTTCGCCTGGGCAATCACTGATTAAAGTGGTTCAGGCAGAATTAGTTTCGGTCATGGGGGAGGCTAATGAGTCTTTAGATTTAAAATCGAACCCGCCTGCTATTATTCTTATGGCTGGTTTGCAAGGTGCGGGTAAAACAACCACGGTTGCTAAGCTGGGTCGTTGGCTAAAAGAAACGGAAAAGAAATCAGTTGGGGTTGTTAGTGCGGATATTTATCGTCCAGCGGCGATCAAGCAACTAGAAACCTTAGCGAATGATTTATCATTAACTTTCTTTGATACTGATGTTACACAAACGCCAGAGCAAATTGTAACTAGCGCTATCGAGCAAGCTAAGAAGCAGTTTCTTGATGTTGTTATTGTCGATACCGCAGGTCGAATGCATATCGATGATGAAATGATGACTGAGATTAAGCAGTTGCATGCGGCTATTAATCCAGTAGAAACCTTATTCGTTGTTGATAGCATGACGGGGCAGGATGCTGCAAACACAGCAAAGGCATTTGATGAGGCGCTACCTTTAACCGGGGTTGTTTTAACTAAAACGGACGGTGATGCGCGTGGTGGTGCGGCTTTATCAATTCGCCATATTACTGGCAAGCCTATTAAGTTTGTTGGGGTGGGTGAAAAAACAGATGCTCTAGAGCCATTTTACCCGGATAGATTGGCTTCGCGGATTTTGGGTATGGGAGATATGCTCAGTCTGATTGAAGACATAGAGCAAAAAGTTGATAAAGATAAAGCGGATAAACTCGCTAAAAAACTGCGCAAAGGAAAAGGCTTCGATTTATCTGATTTTGTTGAGCAGCTGGAACAAATGCAAAGTATGGGTGGCGTCGGCGCGATGATGGATAAGTTGCCGGGAATTAATGATGTGCCTAAAGATATGCGCGATCAAGTTAATGATAAAGCACTCGCTCGACAAATTGCAGTTATTCGCTCGATGACGAATCAAGAAAAAAGACATCCAGACCTAATTAAAGGCAATCGTAAAAAGCGAATTGCAGCAGGTTGTGGGCAAGAGTTGCAGGATGTGAATCGAGTTTTAAAGCAATATAAAATGATGCAAAAAATGATGAAAAAATTCCAAAAAGGCAATATGGCGAATATGATGCGTGGAATTAAAGGGAATATGAAGGGTATGCGTACATAAACTTGCATGTAAAATAAGCATATAAAACTATGCTAAGTGTATGTTTTTGAATTTTTGACTTCACATGCGGATTAAAGCGCGTAGAATAGTCGGATTAAATTTGGTTAAATGTAATTTTTGAGGGAATATAGATGGTAGTTATTCGTCTTGCAAGAGGTGGTCAAAAGAACCGTCCTTTTTATCATGTTGTCGTAACAGATAGCAGAAACAGCCGTGATGGTCGTTATATTGAGCGTTTGGGTTTTTTCAATCCATTAGCTAAAGGCTCTGAAGAAAGATTAAGATTAGATACGGACCGTGTTGATCATTGGAAAAATTTAGGAGCACAACCATCTGAACGTGTTGCTAAGTTAATAAAAGACGCTATAAAACAAGCTGCTGTTGCTGCATAAGGTTGGCTGACGAGCTTATTAGTGTCGGTAAAGTATCTGGTATCTTTGGTGTTAAAGGCTGGATAAAAGTATATTCGTATACTGAAATACGTGAAAACATATTAACTTACTCGCCTTGGATATTAAAAAAAGGCAAAGAAAGTAAATTAGTAGAAGTGATTAGTGGTAAGCGGCACGGAAAAACCGTTGTTGCTTGCTTAGACGGCCTTAATGATAGAGATGCTGCAGCTGAATTAAATGGCTGGGATATCTTTATTCGTCCCGAACAATTGCCAAAAGCAAGGCGTGGCGAATATTATTGGACTGATTTAATCGGACTACAAGTAAAAACAGTTGAAGGAATCGACTTTGGTACTGTTCAGCAAATGTTAGAAACCGGTGCAAATGATGTTGTAGTGGCTACTTTGGATGAGAGGGAGCGATTAATTCCTTTCTTGCAAGGGCAAACTATAATAGATGTAGATTTAGTAGCTGGTGTAATGATTGTTGATTGGGATCCTGAATTTTAATGCGCTTTGATGTGTTGACGATTTTTCCTGAAATGGTACTAGATAGTGCTATGAACGGGGTAACTGGTCGTGCAATCAAAAATGGATTAGTGCAATTAAAGACTTGGAATCCAAGAGAATATACTTCTGACAAGCACAAAACGGTCGATGATCGCTCTTATGGCGGTGGTCCTGGAATGGTGATGAAATATCAGCCATTAAAGGATGCTTTAGATAATGCAAAGCGCTCGGTTATTGCGGAGCGTGTTAAAGTTGTTTATTTAAGTCCGCAAGGTAAGCCTGTTACTCAGCAGCTTTTAAATGAAAATGCTGAGCTAGATCAATTAATTTTGGTTGCAGGGCGCTACGAGGGTTTGGATGAGCGCTTTATAACAAGTGAATGTCAGGAAGAGTGGTCACTTGGTGATTTTGTTATTAGCGGCGGAGAGTTGGCCGCATTAGTAGTCATTGATGCAATTTCTCGAATTTTACCTGGTGTATTAGGGGATGAAGATTCTGCTCAACAAGATTCGCATATGCATGGGCTATTAGATTGCCCGCATTATACGCGTCCAGAATTGATTGCTGATGAGCAGGTTCCTGCAGTTTTATTGGGTGGGAATCATAAAGAAATTGAGCGGTGGCGATTAAAGCAGGCACTTGGTCAAACATGGATAAAGCGACCTGATTTGTTGCTTGAAAAAGAATTAACAGTAGAGCATCAAGCGCTGTTAGAAGAATTTAAAATTGAATTGAAGTATAAAAAGGTATAGTAATGAGTAATATTATTAGTCAATTAGAAGCGGAACAGCTTAAAAAAGATATGCCAGTATTTAACCCTGGTGATACAGTTATTGTTCAAGTAAAAGTTAAAGAAGGTGATCGCGAAAGACTTCAGGCTTTTGAAGGTGTTGTTATTGCTAAGCGTAATCGCGGCTTAAACTCTGCTTTTACAGTAAGAAAAATTTCTCATGGTGTTGGTGTTGAGCGTGTATTCCAAACTCATAGTCCATTAGTAGGTGATATTGAAGTGAAACGTCGCGGTGCGGTACGTAGAGCTAAATTATACTACTTACGTGAATTAACAGGTCGTGCTGCACGTATTAGAGAAAAACTATAATATTAGCTTTTCTTTAGGACTGAAAAAAGGTGTCTTCGGGCACCTTTTTTTATGCCTGTTAGTTTTTTATTGCTTGTTAGTATTAGATGGCAGTGTGTTATTAGAATGTTTGATTGTTTGGTTTTAAGGGAGGGCGAATGAGTGCTTTTATTGTTGGTCAGCGATGGGTGAGTAGTTCGGAGCCGGAGTTAGGTTTAGGCGTTGTATTGGATGTAACGCCAGGACGAGTTACTTTGCTATTTTTGGCGTGTGAGCAAAGACGCGTTTATGCCACGGATAACTCTCCTTTAACCAGAGTGCGATTTAAGCAGCTAGACAAGATAGAAACTGCGGATGGCGTTGTGGGTGAAGTTGTTTCGCTCAGAGAAGAAGAGGGGCTGATTTGTTATGACATGCTCAGTAACTCGGGCGAGCGCTTGCTTGTTGATGAGGTTGATCTGAATCCTCATATGCAATTCAATAAGCCTCAGGATCGATTATTTATGGGGCAGGCTGAGCCAGGGCGATGGTTTTCTTTGCGCTATGAAACATGGATGCAAATGCAGCGTTTGCAACAAAGTGAGGTTCGGGGCTTGTTATCAGCAAGAACTAGTTTAATTCCTCATCAGTTGTATATCGCGCACGAAGCCGCAAGTCGTGATAAAACGCGAATTATGCTAGCTGATGAAGTAGGTTTAGGGAAAACCATTGAGGCAGGATTGATTTTGCAGTATCGCTTGCATGCGGGCTTGTTGTCGAGAGCAATGATAGTTGTGCCAGATAGTTTATTGCACCAATGGTTGGTGGAGATGCTGCGTCGCTTTAATTTACGATTTAGCGTGTTTGATGAGTCGCGCTGTGAAGCCATTGTTGAAGATAACCCCTTTTTAACTGAACAGTTAGTATTGTGTAGTCTGAGTTTTTTTGAGCAAAACCCGCAAAGAAAAAAACAGGCTATTGACGCGGCTTGGGATATGGTTGTTGTTGATGAAGCGCATCATTTGCAATGGTCACTTGAGGGGGCTAGTGATGATTATTTGTTTATTGAGGCTTTATCGCAAGCCTCCGATGGGCTGGTCCTGTTAACGGCAACGCCAGAGCAGCAAGGTAAGCAATCGCATTTTGCGCAGTTGCGCTTATTAGATGCGGATAGATTTTATAGTTATGAAGAATTCTTAAAAGAAGAGTTGGAGTTTGAGCCAGTAGCACGTTTGGCGAAGAAAATTGTGACTGAGCAGGCGCTGATTGATAGTGAGTATAGTAGTCTAACAACATTAGTAGATGAGTTATTATGCGATGATCTGCTTGCTAACAAGAATGAAATAATTGAGCAATTAATTGATCGTCATGGAACAGGTCGGGTGCTGTTTCGTAATTCACGTCAGGTAGTTAAAGGATTTCCAGAGCGAAAATTGCATAGTTATTCATTAGCTGCGGCAGAAGAACATGATAAGCAATATGAAAGTTGGTTGCTTAACTTTCTCAAGACTTTAGAGGAGGGTGAGCAGGCTTTGTTGATTTGTCAGCAAGCAACAACTGCTGTGCGATTACAGAAAGCGCTGCGGGATAAGTATGCCGTTAATGCGGCGGCCTTTCATGAAGGAATGAGTATCATTGAACGTGATAGGGCGGCGGCTTATTTTTCTGATAGTGATGCGAATGTACAAATTCTAATTTGCTCTGAAATTGGCAGTGAAGGGCGTAATTTTCAGTTCGTACATCACCTTGTTTTGCTGGATTTACCTGAAAATCCTGATTTATTGCAGCAACGAATTGGCCGTTTAGACCGTATCGGGCAAAAAAAGCTCATTCAAATTCATGTGCCTTATATAGAGGGGAGTAAGCAACATAGCCTCTGTCGTTGGTATGGCGAAGAAGGGTTAGGGCTATTTCAAAAAAATAGCAACGCGGCAAGTGAAGTGTATCGTCAGCAACTTAATGCGTTAACAGCGGTTTGTGCGAATGATAAGCAGCAAGGCTTGGATGGGTTTTTGCAAGAATCTAAGCGGCTAGTGCATGAAATAGAAGCAGAAATGCATCAATCTAGAGATATTTTATTGGAGCTTAACTCTTGTCGTATAGATAAAGCTAATGAGTTCGTGGCGGGTATTGAACAGGCGTTACGGCCGAATAAATTATGGCAATATTTAGACGAAGTGTTCGAATGTTTTGGTGTGGATTCTGAATATCACTCTAAAGGCTGTGCTATTTTACATTTGGGCGAATTACAACGAGTAAGTCATTTTCCTTGGGTTTCTGAAGATGGTGTGACGGTTACCGTGGACCGTTCAGTTGCTCTAGCGAGAGAGGATATGCTGTATCTGACTTGGGAGCATCCGATGTTGGTTTCGGTAATGGATATGTTGGTCGCTGATACCGTCGGTAATGCGGCAGTCAGTATTGTAAAAAATGAAGATTTAGAGGCGGGGGTCTATTTATTAGAATGCCTGTTTGTGGTTGAGTGCAGTGCGCCTGCTACATTTCAGCTTAATCGGTTTTTACCTGTTACGCCGCTACGTATCTTGATTGATCAAAATGAAAAAGATTTAAGTGATGAATTTTCACATGATGACTTGCGAGAAGTGTTTAATGAGATAGAGACTGAAGACATGGCGGCCTATTTAGTGACTCAGTATGCGCAAGTTAACGCATTGATTGCCCAGGCAGAGGTTAGTGCTAGCGTGTTAATGCGGCAAGTGACAGAGAAATCAACGGCAGCAATGTTAGCGTCGTCGGCGCGTGAAATAAAGCGATTAAAGGCGCTGAGTTTAGTGAATGCAAATGTAAAGTCAGGTGATTTACAGGCTTTAAAAGATCAGGCAATTGCTGCGTATGGATATATTGCCGATGCAAAATTGCGCTTAGATGCGGTTCGATTTATCATAAGCAGTTAAATGTATAAAACTGGTGGCTCAATAATGATGAATCCCACTATATTATGCACTTACATAACTAAAAATAACAATAAGGTGTAGGCATGGGGTTATTAGGATCAATTGTTGGTAAATCTAAGGTTAAATCAGCAAATAAAAAGGTGCAAGCTGCGCGCGAGCAAGAAGATAAATCTCAATCTGAGAAGTTATTAGCGGAAGCTATGACCTCATATGGGGAGGTTGCATCAGATAGTTCGGCTTTTAAGGATGCGCTGTATAACTGGGGGTCTGCTTTATTGTATTTGGCGCGCTTAAAGCAAGGTGATGAAGCTAAAGCTTTATATGAAGAAGCATGTAAAAAGTTTTCTTTTTGTTTAGTTTCAAAGAGTGATTATTTAGCGGCGGCTTTGGATTGGGGGGTTGCTTTAATGGAGCTTTCTCCACTATTACCAGAGGGTGAGCGTAAGGCAAGCTATGCCTTGGCAAAAGATAAATTTAGTATTGCGGATAATATTCAGCAGGGCGTAGCTTCTTATAACTTTGCTTGTTTACATGCGCTAAATCAAGATTTTGATGCATGTAAGCTGTCTTTGGAAGCGGCTCGTGATTATAGAAACTTGCCAGATGAAGAAGAGATTCTAAAAGATACGGATATGCAAGGGGCGGTTAACTTGCCGTGGTTTGCTGAATTTTTAGAGTCAGCTAAGGCAATTCCAGTGCGCGAAAAAACTCGGAAAGATAGTGACGATTCTGACAAAGGAGACGGTGGTACTACTTATTCGGAATCAACGACACGCAAAGAAAAAACAAAAGTTCAATACACGAAATAATATGGAAGTTGAGTCATGATTTTAATCGTGACTTTGTTTTATATTTAAATCTTTACTAAAATACTTGGTTTTTAAGTGAGTAATAATTTATACTTTTCGCATGGCATAAAATCACTGCGCTGAGTACGCGTTGATTTTATGTTGAGTATTAAAAATTTTATATAGGAAAACTGAAATGTCTTACGAATTACCAGCACTACCTTATGCAAAAAATGCATTAGCACCTCATATTTCTGAAGAAACTTTAGAATTTCATTATGGTAAGCATCATCAAACATACGTAACAAACCTAAATAATTTAGTACCGGGTACTGAATTTGAAGGTGCGTCAGTTGAAGAGTTGGTAATGCGTACTTCAGGTGGTATTTTTAATAATGCAGCACAAGTATGGAATCATACTTTTTACTGGAATAGCTTATCGCCAAATGGCGGCGGTGAAGCTGAAGGTGCTTTAGCTGAAGCGATTAATGCAAAATTTGGATCATTTGCTGAATTCAAGGTGGCGTTTACAAAATGCGCTGTAACAACTTTTGGTTCAGGTTGGGCATGGTTGGTTAAAAATGCGGATGGTAGCTTAGAGTTAGTGAGTTCTAGTAATGCCGCTTGTCCTTTGACTGCTGGACAAACACCATTATTGACTTGTGATGTTTGGGAGCATGCTTATTACATTGATTACCGTAATGCGCGCCCTAAATATTTAGAAGCATTTTGGTCTCTTGTAAACTGGGAATTTGCTGCGCAAAATTTTGCGGCTTAATTTTTAAGAGAGTATTTAATAGGCGGATATTTTAAAATAACGCGATTAGATATAAAAAAGCCCGAACTTACTGAGTAAGTTCGGGCTTTTTTTGTGTTTATCATTTACTTTACGATGCGTAAATGTGACTTTTTAGGGGGAGGGCTAGGCTCTGGGGGTGGGTTTTCTTCCGTATCCTCAGGATCAAAAACCATACCTCGGCCATTTTCTTGGGCATAAATCGCCAGCACGGCACTTGTTGGTACAAATATCTGTGTTGGTTGTCCGCTGAAACGTGCATTAAACTCAATGCAGGTATTACTTAAACTTAGGCCCTGAATTGCAGCGGGGCGAACGTTTAAGATAATCTGGCCGTCATTAATGTGTTCAGTGGGCACGATAGCATCTGGATGGGTTGCGTCCACAAGGAGATGAGGGGTTAAATTGTTATCAACAATCCATTCGTAAAGTGAGCGGATAAGATAAGGTTTTAACGGTGTCATTTCTTTTCCATCTCTTTTTCTTCTTCGCTTAGGCTTTCAAGGAAAGCTTCGCGTTTGAATAGCTTTTGCGCGTAAGCAACAATAACGGGTGCGCTTTCTGATAAATCAATACCTAAGCTAGGTAGGCGCCATAATAAGGGGGCTAATGCGCAGTCAATTAGCGAAAAGTCATCGCTCATGAAATATTCTTGAGATTCAAATAATGGAACTGCGGCAATTAGACTTTCTCTCAGCATCTTTTTGGCGCGAGCTGATTTCTTTTCACCTGAATTTAAAATTTCATCAAGTAGGTGATACCAGTCTTGATCGATGCGTTTGATGATCATGCGTGCATGTGCGCGTGAAACAGGGTCCATTTGGTGTAAAGGCGGGTGAGGAAACCTTTCGTCTAAATACTCCATGATTATACGGGAGTCATATAAGACAAGATCACGCTCCATTAGCGTCGGTAATGTACCATTAGGATTTAATTCTAATAGGCTTTCTGATGGATCGTTCGGGTCTATGTATTCAATTTCAGCGGTGACGCCTTTTTCAAATAAAGCAAGTCGAGCGCAGTGACTCATTGCACAGGTAGGGGAAGAGAAAAGTGTCATAACCGAACGGCGTGTGTTAACTGTTACCACGAATTGAACTCCAAAAGTGATTAGTAAAATAATTGACAATGCCGACCATTATAGCATATATAACTGGTAGCGAGATTAAGCTGTTAAAGGACGAATAGTGTCTGTGAGGTATGAGATTTTTTGTATTCCTAAGTATCTGTTTACAAACGTATAAATTATTGCGTATAATTGACAAGATTAATAGCCTTGCAATTGCGGGGCAGGACAAAAAGCATTGCGGAAGGCAGTGCTTTTTTACTTTTAACCCTAGAGAAAAGATATGCCTGTAATTACATTGCCAGATGGCTCTAAACGTGAATTTGATGCTGCTGTAACGGTAATGGAAGTTGCGAAATCAATAGGATCTGGTTTAGCTAAGGCAACTCTAGCGGGTAAAGTAAACGATGAGATTGTTGATGCGAGTGCTGTGATAAGTGAGGATAGTAATTTACAGATTATTACCGCAAAAGATGAAGAGGGCTTGGAAGTTATTCGTCATTCATCAGCACATTTATTAGCACAAGCGGTTAAACGTGTTTTTCCTGATGCGCAAGTTACTATTGGGCCAGTGATAGATAATGGCTTCTATTATGATTTCTCTTATGAGCGTCCTTTTACGCCAGAAGATTTAAAGAAAATAGAAAAAGAAATGCAGCGCTTAGTTAAAGCTAATTTAGCGATTACGCGGTCAGTTGTAACACGTGATGAAGCGGTTGCTTTCTTTCGTGATTTAGGTGAAGACTATAAAGCAGAAATTATAGAGTCTATTCCTGCTGATCAAGATTTATCGCTCTACACACAAGGTGATTTTACTGATTTATGTCGCGGGCCGCATGTGCCTAGCACCAGTAAGATAAAGGCGTTTAAGTTAATGAAGATTGCCGGCGCATATTGGCGTGGCAACTCAGATAATGAAATGTTGCAACGTATTTATGGAACGGCATGGAATGACAAGCAAGCTTTAGCCGATTATTTGCACCGTTTAGAAGAGGCGGAAAAGCGAGATCACCGCAAATTAGGTAAAACGCTAGATTTTTTTCATACCCAAGAAGAAGCGCCAGGTATGGTGTTTTGGCATGAAAAAGGCTGGACGATTTATCAGCAAGTTGAACAGTATATTCGTGAGAAATTGCGTGTAAATGGTTATGGCGAGGTAAGAACACCACAAGTTGTTGATCGTAGTTTGTGGGAAAAATCAGGGCACTGGGATAAATTTGGTGACATGATTTTTACCACGCATTCGGATCATCGTGACTTTGCGATTAAACCGATGAACTGTCCTTGTCATGTGCAAATATACAATCAAGGTTTAAAAAGCTATAAAGAATTACCTTTAAGGATGGCTGAATTTGGATCATGTCACCGTAATGAGCCGTCAGGCACTCTACATGGCTTGATGCGTGTCAGAAATTTTGTGCAAGATGATGCGCATATTTTTTGTACGGAAGAGCAAATCCAAGAAGAAGTCTCGACTTTTATTGATTTATTATTCGATGTTTATAAAGATTTTGGTTTTACTGAGGTATTAATTAAGCTTTCGACGCGCCCAGAAAAGCGTGTAGGCTCTGATGAAGTGTGGGATAAGGCGGAGAATGCCTTGGAATTAGCGCTGGACAATAAGGGTCTGGACTGGGAATTGCAACCGGGTGAAGGTGCATTTTATGGACCTAAAATCGAATTCTCATTAAAAGATTGTCTAGAGCGTGTTTGGCAATGCGGAACAATTCAAGTTGATTTTTCTATGCCTGGCCGTTTAGAGGCAGCTTATATTGCAGAAGATGGCTCTAAGCATGCACCTGTTATGTTGCATAGAGCGATACTCGGTTCATTAGAGCGGTTTATTGGTATTTTGATTGAGCAACATGCTGGAACAATGCCTGTGTGGCTTTCTCCTGAGCAAGCTGTGGTTATTAATATCGCTAGTCGTCATGATGAATATGCACAGCAAGTCTTTGCTGAACTAGAAAAACAAGGCTTTAGAGTTAAAATAGACTTGAGAAATGAGAAGATAGGCTTTAAAATTCGTGAACACTCTATGCAAAGAGTCCCTTACCTTCTAATTATTGGTGACAAGGAATTAGAAGAAAAGACTGTGACTGTTAGGTCGCAAAAAGGGGATGATTTAGGGAGCTTTTCAGTCGAAAATTTAATACTTCATCTGCAAGATGAAATTAAGCAAAGAAAGTAAGTAAGATAACTGGAGGAATAGAATATCGCTTCTAAAAAAGATGCAACGCGTTTAAACGATGCCATTACGGCGCGACGAGTTAGAGTATCTGGCTTGCCTGAAGGGCAAGGCGGGGTCATGTCGCTCAGCGAAGCAAAGCAGCTAGCTGGTAATGCAAATATGGATTTGGTTGAGGTCTCCCCGAATGCTGATCCACCCGTTTGTAAAATTATGGACTATGGTAAGTTTTTATTTGATCAAAATAAAAAATTAGCAATGGCCAAGAAAAAACAAAAACAGATTCAAGTTAAAGAGATTAAGTTTCGCCCAGGAACGGATATTGGTGATTACAATGTTAAATTGCGTAATCTAACCAAATTTCTTGAGGAAGGAAATAAAACTAAGATCACCGTGCGTTTTCGTGGAAGAGAGATGGCGCATAGAGAGATTGGTATGGAACTCTTAAAACGCGTTGAAGCGGACTTATCTGAATTGGCGGCAGTAGAACAGTTTCCAAAAATGGAAGGTCGCCAGATGGTTATGGTTTTAGGACCTAAAAAGAAAAAATAATAACGCGAGTAGTGCGTTAGTTTTTCTTACTAATTTCTAATTAGTAAGTTTTAGCGAGGATAGGAGTCGTCGTTTATTTTAATTCATCCGGGCCCGCGCATTTTGCCTTGTTGAGTTTTATATCAGGGATGTGTTATTTACTATTTTTATTGGAGAAAATAAATGCCAAAGTTGAAAACCCATAGTGGTGCTGCAAAACGCTTTACGCGTACAGCCAGTGGCCATTTTAAATGTGGACAATCTCACCGTAGTCATATTCTGACCAAAAAATCGACTAAGAGAAAAAGACAGCTGCGTAAAGGCGCAACTATTCATGCAAATGATGTGCGTATGACTGCACGTATGTTGCCTTACAGTTAATTTTTAGGAAAAGAAGATGGCTAGAGTAAAAAGGGGTGTAACAGCCCGCGCAAGACATAAGAAGATTTTAAAGCAAGCAAAAGGTTACTACGGCGCTCGTAGCCGCGTTTATCGCGTTGCTAAACAAGCGGTTATCAAAGCAGGTCAATATGCTTATCGTGACCGTAAAGTTAAAAAACGTACATTCCGTGCATTATGGATTGTTCGTATCAATGCGGCAGCGCGTTTATGCGATATTTCATACAGTCGTTTAATCAATGGCTTAACAAAAGCTAACGTGATTATTGACCGTAAAGTATTAGCTGATCTTGCTGTACGCGATATGGAAGCATTTGCTGCCATTGCTGAGATTGCTAAAGCAAACAGAAGTTCACTTTAAGAATTACATTACGTAGTCTCTTAATTGAAAAGAATGGGAAAAAGGGCTGAAAAGCCCTTTTTTTTCCCGTACTTTTTTATCATTTTCACCTCTAAAATAAGCGGACCCCTGCCGTGTCATCGACTCTTGAAGAAATTCTAGCTCAAGCCATACAAGCGCTTGAAGCAGCCAATGATTTGCAAACATTGGACCAAATCCGAGTGCAATATCTGGGAAAAAAAGGTGCGTTCACCTTGCAAATGAAACAGCTTGGAAAGCTTGAGCCAGAAGAAAGACGTACTGCTGGGCAAGCAATTAATCAAGTTAAATCTGATTTTCAAAATACTTTAGAAGCACGAAGAAATAGCTTACAACAAGCTGTTTTAGATGCGCGATTAGCAAGTGAGACGATAGACGTCACTTTGCCTGGGCGTGGTCAAGCTGTTGCCGGATTGCATCCGGTTACCCTTACATTAAGGCGTATTTCTAAAATATTTTCTAGTGTTGGCTTTAAAGTAGAAGAAGGCCCAGAAATTGAAGATGATTATCACAATTTTGAAGCACTAAATATTCCGTCGCATCACCCAGCGCGAGCGATGCATGATACCTTTTATTTTGATGCACATACCTTATTAAGAACCCATACCTCGCCCGTACAAGTGCGTTCTATGGAAAAATATCAACCACCGTTGAAAGTGATTGCACCTGGACGCGTGTATCGATGTGATTCTGATATCACACATACGCCAATGTTTCATCAAGTGGAAGGGTTTTTGGTTGATGAAAATGTCAGTTTTGCTGATTTAAAAGGGGTGGTTTATGAATTTCTAACCGCATTCTTTGAAAAAGATATACAAGTGCGTTTTCGTCCTTCTTACTTTCCATTCACTGAGCCTTCAGCCGAAGTGGATATTGAGTGCGTGATGTGTGATGGTAAAGGCTGTCGTGTATGTAGCCATACCGGATGGTTAGAAGTGATGGGCTGTGGAATGATACATCCAGAAGTTTTCAGCTCGGTTAATATTGATACCGAAGCCTTTACAGGTTTTGCTTTTGGTATGGGTGTGGAGCGATTAGCTATGTTGCGTTACGGCATCAATGATTTAAGACTGTTTTTCGAAAATGATCTTAAATTTCTTGAGCAATTTAATTAAAGGAAGGCTTGAATAATGCAATTTAGTGAAGCATGGTTAAGAGAATTAGTTAACCCAAATATTGATACCAATGCCTTAGTTGAGCAATTAACCATGGCTGGTTTAGAAGTTGACTCTGTAACGCCAGCAGCGGCAGAGTTTAGTGGTGTGGTTGTCGGGCAGGTAGTCTCTGTTGTAGCACATCCTGATGCAGATAAATTAAGAATTTGTCATGTTGAAGTAGGCGAAAGCGAGCCCTTACAAATCGTTTGTGGCGCAAGTAACGTACGTGAAGGCTTAAAAATTCCCGCAGCTTTAATTGGGGCAGTATTACCCGGTAATTTTAAGATCAAAAAATCTAAATTACGTGGTGAAGCCTCTTTTGGTATGTTGTGCTCCGAAACAGAGTTAGGTTTAGCAGACACGGCTGACGGTTTAATGGAACTGGCCGCTGACGCACCGGTAGGAACAAATATACGTGACTATTTAGCCTTAGATGATCAACTTATTGAAGTTGATTTAACGCCCAATAGAGCTGATTGCTTAAGTGTTGAAGGGGTTGCAAGAGAGGTTGCCTTGTTAAATAAACTGCCTTTCTCAGTACTCAGCGTAGCAACAACCAAGATTGATCATCAAGAAAGCTTAAGTGTAACTGTAAGTGCTGCGGAAGCATGCCCTCGCTATTTAGGTCGCCTAATTAAAGGCGTCAATACGCAAGCTGAAACACCATTATGGGTGCAAGAGCGTTTACGTCGTTCGGGCGTGAAAAGTTTAGGCCCCGTGGTTGACGTGACTAATTATGTTTTACTAGAAATGGGTCAGCCTTTACATGCTTTTGATGCTGCTAAATTAAGTGGCGATATCGAAGTGCGTATGGCAGTTAAAGAGGAAATCTTTAGCTTATTAAATGATCAAGAAATAAAAGCCAACACTGAAACAACTCTGGTCATTGCGGATGCAGAGAAAGCATTAGCCTTAGCAGGTGTGATGGGTGGTAAAGAATCTGCTGTATCAGATAGTACACAAGATATCTTTTTAGAATGTGCTTTTTTTAAGCCACTTTTTATGATGGGCAAAGCACGCCATTATGGCTTGCATACAGATTCATCACACCGTTTCGAGCGTGGCGTAGATGCAGAAGTACAAACACGCGCAATAGAGCGAGCAACACAGTTAATCGTTGAAATTGCAGGTGGAAGTGTTGGAGCCATTACTGAGGTGGTTTCGGAAGCGAATTTACCAAAACGTGAAGCCGTTACATTACGCCAACAAAGAATCAAACGTATTTTAGGTGTTGATTTACCTGCAAATGAAGTTGAAGGCATTTTGCTACGCTTAGGGATGACTGTTGAAAGTAAAAATGACGAGTGGTTAGTCACACCGCCCGGTTTTCGTTTTGATATAGCAATAGAAGCCGACTTAATTGAAGAAATTGGTCGAGTCTATGGGTACAACAATCTACCTCAAAGTAGTTTATTAATGCGTTCAGCATTAAGCCAAGCGCCTGAAGCTATTTTGCCGATTGACCAGATTAAAGATTTATTGGTTGCACGTGATTATCAAGAAGCGATTACTTATAGCTTTGTTGATGAAGAAATTCAACAAGCGGTTGCGCCTAATGATAAATACATAAAATTACAAAACCCTATTTCGGCTGACTTAGCTGTTATGCGGACTACTTTATGGTGCGGTCTGTTACAGGCGGCTAGCTACAACACTAAACGCCAACAAGCGCGAGTACGATTTTTTGAAGCAGGGCAACGCTTTTTAGGTACCGACGCTGAAGCACAAGAGAAAATGCTGGCTGGTCTTGTTTTAGGCAGCGTTAATGCAGAGCAGTGGGGCGAGTCAGCACGTAAAGTCGATTTTTACGATGTAAAAGCAGATGTAGAAGCGATTTGTGCATTAACTGCTTACGAAGTTAAGTTTGTTGCGGCTAAGCATCCCGCGTTACACCCGGGGCAAAGTGCAGAAATTATAAACAGGGAGGGGCGCTCTTTAGGTTGGGTAGGAATGCTTCATCCGACACTGGAAAAACAACTAGGCTTTGATAACAACGTATTTTTATTTGAGCTTTCTCAAGACGTTTTATTAGAACACAAAGTACCTGCTTTCAATAGCTTATCTAAATTTCCATCAGTACGTCGTGATTTAGCTTTATTAGTAAAAGAAGAGGTATCTTTTCAACAAATTAAAAACTGCATTGATGACTGTCAGGAAAAATTAATTAAAGACATTAAGGTTTTTGATATTTACCGTGGACAGGGAGTTGAAGAAGGGTACAAGAGTGTTGCATTGGCGCTAAATATGCAAAATGCAACAGAAACCCTTGTTGATTCAGACATTGATGCTATAGTAAACAAAGTGTTAGAAGCATTATCTAATAACATTAGCGCAAAATTGAGAGATTAGAATAGATGGCAGTAACAAAAGCAGACTTTGCTGAAAGATTATTTGATGATTTAGGTTTAAATAAGCGCGAAGCAAAAGAAATGGTCGAACTTTTTTTTGAAGAAATTAAGACCTCATTAGAGCAAGGCGAACAAGTTAAAATATCAGGTTTTGGTAAATTTGAATTACGAGACAAAAGTAGTCGTCCGGGAAGAAACCCTAAAACTGGCGAAGAAATTCCGATTACTGCTCGACGTGTCGTGACCTTTAGAACAGGACAGAAGTTAAAAATACGAGTAGAAGCCTATGCTGGAACCGAGTAATAATAACGAATTACCTGTAATACCCGCTAAACGCTACTTTGCTATTGGTGAAGTAAGTGAATTATGTGGTGTTAAACCCCATGTTTTAAGATACTGGGAGCAAGAGTTCGAGCAATTAGAGCCGGTAAAAAGACGCGGAAATCGTCGCTATTACCAGCGCAATGATGTGATTTTAATTCGTCAAATTAGAGCTTTATTATATGAGCAAGGCTACACCATAGGTGGGGCTAAAGCGCATTTACAAAGTGATGATGTTAAAGATGATTCAGCACGAACCAAGCAGTTAATTCATCAAATGATTGATGAATTAGAAGATGTTTTAGCGATACTAAAATAAACATTGAAAAGTCGCATAGACTCTTTATACTATGCGGCCTAGCTTACCATCTGCTATTCAGCAGATGTTCAAATTAAAGTTTAATATGTCGGGGCGTAGCGCAGTTTGGTAGCGCACTACACTGGGGGTGTAGGGGTCGTAGGTTCGAATCCTATCGTCCCGACCAGTTAAATGAAAATTTACGTTTTCTAAATACCGAATAAACTCGCGATGGATATTAAATAGTGCGAGATTATGAGTTTACAGAATATTTTATGAGTAACGATAAAGAAAAAGATTGTTACTCACTTCCGTGATTACTTAATGTGCTATCTAATACTATTAAAAGGTAATGATTAGCAAAAAAGGTAGTGATTGCGATTTAATTTAAAGAGAGATTTTATGAGTTTTGCCGATTTAGGCTTATCAGCCCCAATTCTTGATGCCGTTGCTAAACAAGGGTATGAAACACCTTCACCTATTCAAGCGCAAGCAATTCCTGCCGTACTTGAAGGTAAAGATGTTATGGCGGCTGCACAAACAGGAACAGGGAAAACAGCTGGCTTTACGCTGCCATTATTAGAAATTTTATCTAATGGGCCTGCTGTGAATGGAAATCAAGCGCGTGCTTTGATTTTAACACCAACACGGGAGCTAGCCGCACAGATTGAGGAAAGCATCAAGCTGTATGGTGCAAATTTGCCTTTACGCTCTACCGTGGTTTTTGGCGGGGTAAAAATTAACCCACAGATGATGCGTTTACGTCAGGGTGTGGATATTTTAGTCGCTACGCCAGGACGTTTGTTAGATTTATTTAACCAAAATGCTGTGCGTTTTTCGCAATTAGAAGTCTTGGTTTTAGATGAAGCAGACCGCATGTTAGATATGGGTTTTATTCACGATATTCGTAAGATATTATCTAAGCTGCCCGCAAAACGTCAAAACTTATTATTTTCTGCTACATTTTCGGATGAAATTCGTCAATTAGCGAAAACTATTGTGCATAACCCAGTTGAAATCTCGGTTAGTCCAAGAAATACCACAGCGGAAACGGTTAAGCAATGGCTTTGTCCTGTCGATAAAAAGCAAAAAGGCCCTTTATTAACCGCTTTAATTAAAGAGCATGACTGGCAGCAAGTATTAGTTTTTACACGTACTAAACGTGGCGCTAACCAGCTTACTAGACATTTAGAAGAGGCGGGTATTCATGCGGCTGCGATTCATGGCAACAAAAGCCAAGGCGCGCGTACAAAAGCATTGGCTGAATTTAAAACGGGGAAAATCCGTATTTTAGTGGCAACAGATATTGCGGCGCGTGGACTGGATATTGATCAACTTCCTCAAGTGGTGAATTTTGATTTACCGAATGTGGCTGAAGATTATGTACATCGTATTGGGCGTACAGGTCGTGCAGGGGCAGATGGCCAAGCTGTTTCTTTGGTGTGTGCTGATGAATTTGATTCTTTGGCTGGAATTGAGCGCTTGATTAAACAAATCATCCCACGTGAGTTTGTTGATGGCTTTGAGCCGACACATACTGTTCCTGAATCACGTTTAGACCGTCGCCCTATTAAAGCCAAAAAACCTAAAAAACCACATTCGGGACATAGAGACGGTCAGCGTTCAGGCGCAAATGCAAACGGTAATAATACCGGTGCTAGAAATAATAGCCGTCGCCGCTCTTCTGGGCGAGGCGCAGCTAAAACTTAAACCAAGAGTAGTCGCTATTTGCGAGATTAAGCATGTATAAATTTTTTTTATTAGGGTTGATGAGTCTTTACTTGTTGGGATGTTCTTCAACGGGGGATGGTTATATGCAGCAAGAGGCATTATTAGCCTCAATGAAGCAAAATAATGCACCTATTATTATTGATGTGCGTTCTGATGCAGAATTCCAAAGCAGTCATGTGCCGAATGCGATACATGTTCCGTTTTGGAGTGCGTTCAGCAACGATAAGCTAGATAGCTTAGGAAAAAATAAAACGGTTGTTTTATATTGTGCGCATGGCCCACGTGCTGGGGTTGCAAAGTTTGCGTTGAGCTTGGCTGGTTTTGATGATATTCGCTATTTAGCGGGACATATGACGGCTTGGACAGAAGCTAACTTACCTGTAGAAAGGTAAGTTAAGTATTTGATGGCGGTATTTTTGCAAGGGAATTTTCTGTTTCTTTAAGCCGCCAGATTACAATCAATAAGACACTGGCTAAACTTACTAGGCCTATTTGTAGCGGCAGCCTGCCTTGTAAAATATAAATTGAAAGGCTAAAGCTTAAAATAATTAAAGCGGCGGCTTTTATTTTAGTGCGGCGAGAAATGCTGCGACTATCATCCCACTGGCGTAATGCTTCACCAAAAAATCGATTATTTAATAAGGCTTGATGAAATCGAGGCGAGCTTTTAGCGAAGCATGAGAGCGCTAAAATTAGAAAAGGTGTGGTAGGTAGAATAGGAAGCACAGCACCTAGAATACCTAAGCAAACAAAAAGAATACCAAAGCTAATTAAACTGATTCTTTTGATGTGTTTCCGCATAAACTGATCCCAATAAAGATACGACTATTTTATCGTTTAAGTTTATCTTTTATCATGAAATTTAGACAGTTTTTGTTAGAGGTTAGTGAAATACTTAGCTATTTGAGAGTTTATTGTGATGTGGATAAAAAATATTGTTGCGCTTGTAGTGGTTATATATCTAACTGCCTGTACACAAGCAGAGCCCGTTTATAATAAACTATCGTCAGATGGTGTTATTTTAGCGTATGGGGATAGTCTTACCTATGGCACAGGTGCATCGCCGGAAAATAGTTACCCTACGATTTTAAGCCAATTAACTGGACATACGGTGGTCAATGCCGGTATTCCTGGTGAAATTAGCGAGCATGGCTTACGTCGGTTGCCAGGCCTTCTTGATCAGCATCAACCTGAGTTATTAATATTAACGCATGGGGCGAATGATATTTTGCGTAAACTGCCGTTAGATAAGGCGCGTAAGAATTTAGAGGCGATGGTTCAGTTAGCTCAGCAAAGAAATATTAAAGTAGTGATGCTAGCAGTGCCGAGTTTTAATGTGTTGGTATTAAATAGTGCACCTTTTTACAGCCAAGTTGCTGAGACTTATAAGGTGCCGATTGATTTAGATACATTAGCGGATATTATTGGTGATCGCTCATTAAAATCAGATAGAGTGCATCCGAATGATGCAGGTTATCGAGTGATGGCTGAAAATGTTTTTAAGTTATTGAAAAGCTCTGGCGCGCTGTAATGGTTTTCTAGGGGGGGCTACTTAAAACACTAGACTCCCGCTAAAAGCATGCGGGAGTGACGGGATATGGAATCCTAGTATCTTCAAGTGACTTGTATATCGCTTTACTAAGAATCTTATTCTGCTTGAAACCAGCTGTCGAGTAGGTCGTGAATATCATCTACGCCCATTTTCTTTAATGATGAAAATAACTGTAAAGACACATCCATACCTTGGTTGCCTAATTCTCCCTGTACTTGATACAAGATATTTTTAGCTGCGCCATAGTTCATTTTATCGGCTTTAGTTAGCAATATATGTAATGGTTTCTGCGTTTGATCGCACCATTTAATCATTTGCCAATCAAATTCAGTCAATGGATGGCGAATATCCATCACTAGAATAATGCCGTATAAAGAGGCGCGCTCAGCTAAATAAGTCTCCATGAGTAATTGCCACTCACGTTTTACTTTTTCTGGTACTTTTGCGTACCCGTAACCCGGTAAATCAACAAAACGCAGGTCATCATTTAACGGAAAAAAGTTAAGCAACTGAGTACGCCCCGGTGTTTTACTGGTACGTGCTAATGCTTTTTGTCGCGTGAGGGTGTTTAGTGCGGAAGATTTTCCCGCATTAGAGCGGCCTGCAAAGGCGATTTCACGGCCTATATCTTCAGGCGTTGATTTCAAATCCGGCGCACTCATGCTAAAACTAGCCTGATAATAAAGTGTGTTCATGCTTATCTCGTATAGAGGGATTAATTAAAATAGAGTAGAATCCGGATATTGTACATAAAATTTATAGTTTACAGGGTTGCAGAGTCGGTTTATCGTTGTTTAATCTGGTGAATAATTATCTGATTCCTAAAGGGGAAACGAATGAAGAAGAGTCTATTGGCGGTATCTGTATCGCTTTCTTTGCTAGTTATGGCTGGTGGAGTAAATGCGGCGAGTGTTAAAGCTGGGCAAGAGAAAAGCGCACCTTGCGCAGGGTGTCATGGTGATAAAGGAAATAGTTTGGTTTCTATGTATCCTAAATTAGCCTCTCAGAATGAAGAATATCTAATGCAACAGTTGCATGCATTTAAAGAGGGTAAGCGTAATGGCCCGATGATGAGCGCTATGGTGGCTGGCTTAAGTGATGAAGATATTGAAGATCTTGCTGTGTTTTATGAAGCACAAAAAGTAAGTGACAATGTTTTACCGCCTTTAGATATTGATGAGGTAGAGGAAGACGATTCTCAAACATTGAGTGATGAGCAGCGTGCCGAATTAGAAGAAAAGGCAGTTGCGGATAAGCAGGCGGCACAAGAACAGCAAGATGCCATGATAGCAATGGGTTACGATATTTACCGTAATGGTGATTTAGAAAATGAAATATCAGCGTGTATTGCTTGTCACGGTCCAAAAGGGGAAGGTAATAAACCCGCTTTATTTCCTGCGCTCAATGGCCAGCATGCGGATTATTTGATTAAAACGCTTCATGACTTTAAACAAGACAAACGTAGCAATATAGAAGGTAATATGATGCATATGATTGCTAGAAGAATGTCAGAGGCAGAAATTAAGGCGACAGCTTACTATATCTCCATCTTAAAATAATAGAACAAGGAATTGAACATGTTAAAAAAAGTGACTTATAGTATTCTTTTTAGTTTATTGCTGCTATCAAACATTAGTTTTGCAGCAGAAAAAGGATACAAAGAGCTTACCGCAGTACAGCCAACACAAGATGCGAGCAAAGTAGAAGTACGAGAATTCTTTTGGTATGGTTGCCCTCATTGCTATAAGTTAGAGCCTTATATGGATAAATGGCTTAAAAATATACCTAAAAATGTCGAGTTTATTCGCCAACCTGCGGTATTTAATGCGCAATGGGGTAAGCATGCAAAAGCATACTTTACAGCAGAGTATTTAGGTGTTGTTGATAAAGTACATGCTGACTTTTTTCATGCTATTCAAGTGAAAAATGAATCCTTAGCGAGTGAGTCGGATTTAGCTGCATTCTTTATAGCGCACGGCGTGAGTAAAGAAGACTTTGCAACAGCGTATAGTTCATTTAATGTTGATAGCCAGATGCGTAAAGCAAAGGCAATGGGGCCTAAATACGGTATTACCGGTGTGCCGGCTGTTATTATTAATGGGAAATACCTCGTTAATGCAAGAACGGCGGGATCAAATGAAAAAATGATTGAAGTGATTAATCAGTTGATAGCCAAAGAGCATTCAGCAAAATAATCATAAAAGCCCACAAACGGGATATTTGTGGGCTTTTTACTCTTTAAAGTTTTATAGGCAAAAATAATAATGAGTTTAATTGATAAAATTCGCAAGCCACAAAATACGGCGGAAAGTACTAATGGCGAAGTCGAAAAATGGAAGCATAAATATTACAGTCAACTCGATAAGCTAGAAAAGACTGGGTCTTTAAATGCCAAAAATGATGAATTATATCGTCACAGCTTAAACAGGTTATGTCTTGTTGTTAGAGGGGTTCATCTTGATTTAGACCCTCATTTATTAAAAATAAGAAAAGCATTAAAAAGTGGTGTTAAAAATGCCGACTTAACATACTTATTAGAAGCATTTTCACAAACATTATTAGATTTTGATGAGTCTGTAGAAAAACCAAAGGTAGAGCAAAGCAGCGCGTTATTATTCGAGTACTTAACTACGCAAGACTATAGCGCGGAAACGATAGCGGCGGTTAACGTACTTTGTGAACAGTTTGAAGCAGGGAAGCTATCAAATATGGCAGAGCTAATTTCTTTAATTAATACGCTGTGTGCTCCAAATACCTTAGAAGTTGATGAAAGCCCTATTAAATTATCAGGGCTAGAGGCTGATTTAGATGTTCATGCCATTAGTCTGCAATTTATTGAGCTTATTCAAGGCTCAGATATTCCTAATACTTCTCAAAAGGAAGCGGATAGAATTGTCAGTGCTTTACAATCCGAACAAACGGAAGCGAATTTTCAACAAAATATCGATGCGGCATTGGTATTGTTGCAAAACGTAAAGCAACATAGCCAGCATGAAAAAAAAGAAATGGAATCTTTTTTAGCGTTGGTTACACAGCAGCTAAGCTCTTTAGCAATAGGGACAAGTGATGCAAATAACTTATATGAAGAAACGCAGATGCAAAAGCAGCGTTTTGATCAAGCCTTAGATGAAAAAGTACAGGCATTACAGCATCACTCTGAAAAGGCAACGAAATTAGAGCCATTAAAAGAGCTCATTAAAGATGAATTAACTGTTTTACGTGATCATATTGAAACGCATAAAAAAGCAGAAAAAGTGCGTGAGCAGCAAAGTAATAAAAAGTTTGCAAAAATGACATCTGAAATAGAGTCAATGAAACAAGAGGCGCAAGATTTAGAGAAAAACTTGCAGAAAGCTTCAATTCAAGCTTTTACTGATAAATTAACGCAGCTTCCCAATCGTCTTGCGTATGATAAGCATTTTGCTGTGGAATTTGCGCGATGGCAGCGTAATAGATCACCTTTAAGTCTATTAGTTTGGGATATAGATTTATTTAAAAATATAAATGATTCCTATGGGCATAAAGCAGGCGATAAAACGCTGAGCATTATTGCTAGCTTACTCAAAAAATATTGCCGACAAACAGATTTTGTTTCGCGTTTTGGCGGGGAAGAATTTACCATGTTATTGGCGAATACTGATAAAAAATCAGCATTGGTTTTAGCTGAAAAAATTCGTCGGATTATTGAAAAAACAGGGTTTATCTATGTGGGCAAGGAAATTAAAATTACAATTTCTTGTGGCATTTCTGATTTACAAGAAGGTGACACACATGACAGTATTTTTAATCGTGCTGATAAAGCGCTTTATCAGGCCAAGAAAGGCGGTAGAAATCGCGTAGTAATTTTTGAATAATTAATGATACTTAAGGTCGATGTTTAAATCGGCCTTAAGTTAGCGACTAGCGATTGCTTTAGTCACGCACTAAATCAGAAGGGCTTTCATTTTGCTGAATAACGATAGTGTCTTTTTTTACAACCTGAGAAAGTGGTTCGTTTTGACGGTTGCCTTCACCAAATAAAATAGCAGCCCCCATGTATAGGGCTAAGCTAAAGCCGACAATAAATATGCGCTTTGGTTCTTTGCTTTCCCACCAAAACAGGATCCACTTAGGGTTTATTAAGCCAGCTATTAAAATTGCAGTTGCTAAAATAAGTAAATTAAACGCCCAAATAATCATGCTTTTTCCTGTTACTTTAAAATTAAGCGTATATTGTACGATTCTAACTGGTGAAAGAACATAAATTTTAAAGGAGATTGCAATGCTTGAATGGTTAAATACAGAAGTTGCTTACTGGCATTGGATGATTTTTGGTTTGGCATTAGCCTTATTAGAAATTATGTTGCTGAGTTTTGTTGCGCTTTGGTTTGGTTTAAGTGCGTTTGTTGTTGGATTGTTACTTTGGGTATTACCTCTATCCTTTACTATGCAGCTTACTATCTGGATCATACTATCAATCTGTATTATTTTTTCGTGGTTTAAATGGGTCTCCCCCTTACTAAAAAATAAGTCATTTTCAGGTATGGCGAAAGAAAGCATGCTTGGGCAAATGGGAACGGTTATAGAATATAATTCGGCGCATGAAGGGAGAGGGACGCTGCGGTTTTCAGCTCCCATACTAGGTGCGGATGAATGGCAATTTATTTGCACAGATACTGTGGAAGTAGGGAGTCGCGTTTTCGTGCGTGAATTTTCAGGTAATACATTGATTGTTTCAGTTAAATAAAAGAGGATTAAATAATGGAAGGTTTATATATTGTTACCGCATTTATTATATTGGTAATTGTGACGGTTATTAAAGGCGTGCGTATTGTTCCGCAGGGTTACAAGCATATTGTCCAGCGTTTAGGTAAGTACCATAAAACCTTGCTGCCAGGTCTTAATTTTGTTATCCCTTATGTGGACTCAATTATTGAGAAAATTACCACCAAAGATATTGTTTTAGATATTCCACCACAAGAAGTGATTACTAAAGATAATGCGGTGATTATTACTAATGCTATTGCTTATATTAATATCGTTTCGCCAGAAAAAGCAGTTTATGGTGTCGAAGATTTTGTTTTAGCCATTGAAAAGTTAGTACAAACCTCTTTAAGAGCTATTGTTGGTGAAATGACTTTAGATGATGCTTTATCATCACGTGACCATATTAAGCAAAGATTAAAAGATGCAATTTCGGATGATATTGCGGATTGGGGAGTGATGCTGAAAACAGTAGAAATTCAAGATATTAACCCATCGAGTACCATGCAAGCGTCTATGGAAGAGCAGGGCGCAGCAGAAAGAGAGCGTCGTGCTGCGGTGACAAGAGCGGAAGGTGAAAAGCAAGCGGCTATTTTAGAAGCGGATGGTCGTTTAGAAGCATCACGACGTGATGCACAAGCAAAAATAGTGTTAGCAACAGCAAGCGCTAAAGCAATTGAAAGTATTACTGCCGCGATTCAAGATAAAGAGCTGCCTGCAACCTACTTATTAGGTGAAAAATATGTTGAGGCAATGAAAAAACTTGCTGAATCTGATAATGCTAAAACAGTTGTTTTACCAGCTGATTTATTACAGTCCGTTAAAGGTATTTTAGGAAAATAAGTTTTATTTATTGCGAAGGATCATGACGCCTTGTCTTTATCCTTCGCAATCAAACCACTACAAATTATTTATGCTCAGTTATCGTCACTCATATCACGCTGGCAACTATGCCGACGTTCTAAAACATACCGTTCTAATTCATATTCTGGAACATCTAAAACAAAAACAAAAACCGTTTTGTTATGTTGATACCCATGCGGGAGCGGGGGCTTACTCTTTGCAAAGCGAGCAAGCTGAGAAAACTCAAGAATATAAACAAGGTATCGCTGAGTTATGGGACAAAACAGATTTGCCTCCGAGTATTCAGCACTATATTGAACAAATCAAACAAGCGAATCCAAATGGTAATTTAACGCATTATTTGGGCTCGCCAAAAATTGCCCAGCAACGGTTACGTTCACAAGATCAACTAAAATTATACGAACTGCATAATACTGAAATAGAGCTTTTAAAAGAGCAGATGGGGCATGATAGGCGGGTACAAATTTTTCATGAAGATGGTTTTAAGCATTGTGTGGGCCTTATGCCACCACAGCAACGCCGTGGATTAGTATTAATAGACCCTTCGTATGAAATTAAAACTGAATACCAACAAGTATTCGAGCTATTAGAGCAACTGCATAAGCGCTTTGCTACAGGAACTTATGCACTTTGGTACCCCGTTGTCGATAGAGAGCGTATTGATAACTTGGAACGCATGATTAAAGCAAGCACATTAAGCAATGTGCAATTATTTGAGTTAGCGCAATCACCGGACAGTGAGATGCACGGGATGACAGCAAGTGGCTTGATAGTGGTTAACCCGCCTTGGACATTAAAAAAGGCTATGCAAGAAGCCCTGCCTTATTTAGCAGAGCATTTAGGCCAAAATAAGGCTGAAAGCTATCGAATTGAGCAATTAAAGGCGGAGTAAGTTCTATGGTTATCGAAATAATTGAGAATGACTTCCGAGTCTTAGCAGAGTTACCTCGGTAGAAGTGCTAAGGTAAATGACTAAAGTATCTCCGCCTAAATGAAATTCTCGACAATCTGAATATTCTCCATTTAACGCGTGATCTTTTGATTCTTTTGGTAAGGACGCATTTTCTCTAAGGCAGTTAATAAATTGAATGAACTTTTCAAACTGTCCATCGCTGGGTTGTGATTTTCGGAAATCCTTGATGAATAATTTATGACGCTTAATTTTCATTTATGAAGCTCAGCAAGTGAAAATTCAGCTATATTTTTGTTTTCCCTCGCTTCTTTAATGGCTTTTTTAGTTTCCGCATTAGGAATTTTTATTTCAAAGGGGATGCCTTGATGTAGGTTTACTTGGCTTAAAAATAAATTAAAAGCATCACCCATTGTAATGCCTAGCTCTTTGAAAACGAGTTTCGCATTTTCTTTGGCTTGTTTATCTAGTTTAACGCTGGTCGTTTCTTTAATTGCTGTGGACATAGTGACTCCTTAAAATAATACTTAAGTATTAATAGAGTAGCATACGCTTGTTAGCTGAACTAAAAAAATTCTTATTTTCCACAGCAACGTTTAAATTTCTTACCGCTACCACAAGCGCAAGGTGCGTTTAAACCTTGATTCACTGTCATTTCAGTATTGGCAACCGACTTTACTTTACCATCTAAATAAAACCAACGCTGTTGTACTTTAACAAAGCGGCTGATTTCATTCATCACTCGATCTACACCATCTTGAGTAAAAAAGGCTTTAAATTCCACCATGCCTTTTTTGTCGTTACTTAAACCCTTTTTAGTTTGAGTGATTTCTAAGCGCTTCCACTCACCTGTTTCTTTTGAAAAATCAATAGACTCAGGGCGTGTGCTGGCTTCCCATGATTGTAATAAATATTCACTGTTTTGCATGGCATAGGCTGTGAAGCGGGCGCGCATCAGGCTTTCGGCCGTGCTTGCATGCTTTTCACCTGCATGTAGCAAACCACAGCATTGAGCATAATCTAAGCCAGAACCACAAAGGCATCTATCTGAAGAGGAAGTCATAAAAACTCTTAAAATTTAAAGTAAAAAGATAATATAAAATTATATCGCAATCAAACATTGATATGCGGCAATATATTGGCTATAACTATCAATTCAGGCAAAAAAATTGTCCGAGTGTGCTCGGGTTTTATAATTTCATCGTGTTTAACGTATTAAAGGTAATGTAATGAGTGCAGATATAGGGTTGGTTGGGCTTGCAGTAATGGGGCAAAATTTAGTTTTAAATATGAATGATCATGGCTTTAAAGTCGCTGTACATAATCGCTCGGCAGGGAAAACAGATGACTTTCTTGCAGGGCCTGCAGCAGGAACTCAAGTAACAGCCGCGTATTCACTACAAGAATTAGTTGATAGTCTAAAAAGTCCGCGTGTTGTCATGTTAATGGTAAAAGCGGGCGATGTTGTTGATAGCTATATTGATAAACTAGCGCCATTAATGGCTGAAGGCGATATTATTATTGATGGCGGAAACTCTTTATATACCGACTCTAATCGCCGTACGGTAGATCTAGCAGAAAAAGGCATTTTATATGTAGGGTCTGGTGTTTCTGGTGGGGAAGAAGGCGCGCGTAACGGTCCTTCAATTATGCCGGGTGGAAATAAAGCCGCATGGGCAACCGTACAGCCGATTTTACAAGCGATCTCTGCAAAAGTAGATGGTGAGCCTTGTTGTCAGTGGGTAGGCGAAGAAGGTGCGGGTCATTATGTAAAAATGGTACATAACGGCATTGAATATGGTGATATGCAGATTATCTGTGAAGCTTACCAGTTACTATCAGAAGGTGTTGGCCTGAATGCAGATGAGATTCAAGCGGTCTTTAAAGAATGGAATAAAGGCGTTTTAGATTCTTACCTAATCGAAATTACAACGAATATCCTAGGCTATAAAGACGAAGATGGACTGCCGCTGGTTGATAAAATTTTAGATACAGCAGGACAAAAAGGAACAGGAAAATGGACGGGAATTAATGCCTTAGATTTAGGTGCGCCATTAACCTTAATTGCTGAATCTGTTTTTGCACGTTGTTTATCTGCACAAAAAGAAGAGCGTGTACGTGCATCAAAAATCTTACCGCAAGTAAATAAAAAGTTTACTGGCGATAAAGTAGCGGCAATCAAAGCGATTGGCGATGCAGTTTATGCTGCAAAAATCATTTCTTATGCACAAGGTTTTGGTTTAATGCGTGCTGCAGAAAAAGAATATGGCTGGAAATTAAACTACGGTGGTATCGCATTGATGTGGCGCGGCGGTTGTATTATTCGTAGCCAATTTTTAAATGATATCAAAGCGGCTTACGATAATAATCCTGAATTGGAAAACTTATTATTAGCTGATTTCTTTAATAATGCGATTCAAGCGGCTGATGCTGGCTGGCGCGAAGCGGTAGTGATGGGCGTACAGCTTGCAGTACCAACGCCTTCGTTCTCATCTGCATTAGCTTATTATGATGGTTACCGTAGTGCGCGTTTACCTGCAAACCTATTGCAAGCACAGCGCGATTATTTCGGTGCTCACACTTACGAGCGTTTAGATAAACCACGTGGTGAGTTCTTTCATACTGATTGGACAGGTACAGGCGGAAAAATGTCATCAACTACTTATAATGCGTAGATAATAAAAAGAGGGTGGCGTTCGCTGCCCTCTTTTATTGCTAATCTAAAGTCTCTCTAAAGGAAAGTCATATGAAAACAGAATCCTGTACTTATGTTATTTTTGGTGCAACGGGTAACTTATCGCGCATAAAATTGATTCCTGCACTTTACCATCTTGATGTAGAAAACCGCTTAGCCAAAGAGACTAAAATTGTTTCTTTAGGACGTAGAGACTGGGATAAAGCAAAGTGGATATCTGAAGTAAGAGAGATGTTAGAGCAGAAAGCACGTGGTGGTATCGATGAAAGCGTGTTTACTCGATTTATTGCACGCTTGTATTATCACAAAGGTGATATGCAACAACCTGAATGTTATAGTGATTTAGCGAACTTAGTCAGTGATACACATGAGTTTCCGCAAAATATGGCATTCTATTTAGCGATTAATCCTTCAGACTTTAGTAGTGTAATAGAACGCTTGAGTAAGCCTAAGTTATTAGATGAGCAACAGGCTTGGCGTCGCGTTATCATTGAAAAGCCATTCGGCACTGATTTAGAAAGTGCGCGCTCATTACAAAATAAAATCAGCCAATTTTTGCGTGAAGAACAAATCTACCGTATTGACCATTACCTAGGTAAAGGCATGGTACAGAATGTTTTAGTGTATCGATTTGCTAATGCGATGCTCGAGCCTTTATGGAATCGAAATTATATCGACCATATTCAAATTACCCATTCAGAGCAGCTAGGGATAGGTAGTCGTGCGCAGTATTACGATCATACTGGTGCAATGCGCGATATGTTACAAAGCCATTTATTGCAATTATTGACCTTAGTGGCAATGGAGCCGCCCGTTTCTTTAGATGCGGAAGATTTGCGTGATGAAAAAGTAAAAGTTCTAAAATCGATTCGCCCTATTCCTGAAGAAGCCGTCCATGCCCATGCGTTTCGCGCGCAATATGCGGCAGGTGAAATTGATGGCGAACAAGTTAAAGGTTATGCGCAAGAAGAGGGTGTTAGAGAAGGCAGTGTGACAGAAACCTACGCAGCGATGAAGCTATATGTTGATAACTGGCGCTGGCGTGGTGTCCCTTTTTATATGCGTACAGGTAAACGCATGGAAAAAGCGCAATCAACGATTTCTATCTGTTTTCGGCATGCACCGACACAATTATTTCGTAATACTGCGGCGCAAAAAGCAACACAAAACTGGCTGTTATTAGGCATACAGCCAGAAGAGTGTATCCGTATGGAAATGACAGTGAAAGAGCCTGGCTTAGAAATGGAAACTCGCGTGGTTAATTTGAATGCCAGCTACCGTAATGATGACGAACAAGCGTCCGATGCGTATGAAGGTTTGTTATTAGATGTGGTATCAGGCGATCGTTCTTTATTTTTGCGCTATGACGAAGTGGAATATGCGTGGAAAATAGTTGATCCTATTATTAATAAGTGGGCGGTAGATCGTGACTATATAGAAACTTACCCTGCAGGATCTTGGGGACCTAACGAGCGCCGTTTATTTGAAAAAGAAAGCCAACATTGGCGCAATACTTTACAGGAAGAAAAATGACACAAGAAGTAAACTGGAAACCTTACGATACTATTGATCAATTAGCAGAAGCGGTATGTCAGCGTGTTTTAGTCGCAGCAGAGAAAGCGATTAATGCAAATGGCGCATTCAAGCTCGTATTGGCAGGCGGAACAGCCCCTGTAAAAGCGTACCAATTATTAGCAACTAAACAACAAGACTGGAGCAAGTGGCATATTTATCATGGTGATGAACGTTGCCTACCGGTTGATGATGCCGAGCGTAATAGCTTAGTTGCCGACCAAAAGTGGCTAGATTTAGTAGCGATTCCTAAAACTCAGGTACATGCTATTCCTGCAGAGCTAGGCGCAGAAACAGGTGCAGAAAGCTATGCGAAAGATGTAGAGCAAGCAGGTAAATTTGATTTAGTCTTATTAGGTATGGGGGAAGATGGGCATACAGCTAGCTTATTCCCAGGCCATGTACATAATGCCGAAGAATTAACCCATGCAGTGCATAACTCGCCTAAGCCGCCGGCTGATAGAGTGAGTATTAGTGCAAAAGCACTGAGTAATACAGAAGAGCTTATTTTTGTTGTTTCAGGTGCAAAGCATGACGCGGTTGCTGCATGGAAAAATAAACAAGATTTACCTGTTACGCATCTTTGCCCAGCTTCTGGAGTAGATGTGTTATTAAGCGTTTAAAATGCGTGAATTGTAGGATGGGCAAAGGGGCTTTATCCCGTGCCCATCACTTATACTATAAATAGATGGGCACGAAAAATCCCTTTGCCCATCCTACGGTTTATTTAGGTGTTTTTTTTGGGTGATGAACAAGGCAATAATATGAAAACCAAATTATCAATATTTCTAGTTGGGTTGTTTTTTTCAGCTAATCTACTCGCTGAATTTCAAGGCCCTGGAGCAGTAACAAGCCTTACAACCGTGAAAGCGGTTAGCTCTATGAGTGATGATGATAAAGTCACGCTTGAAGGCTTTATTGTTAAGCAAATTAAATCGGAACACTATTTGTTTACAGATAGCACCGGTGAGATTGAAATTGAAATCGAATCTAAAGACTTTCATGGCATTGTTGTTACCCCGCAAGCAAAAATACGCATTATGGGAGAAGTGGATAAGGAATTATTCTCTGCAACCAAGATAGAAGTTGACTCGGTACAAGTTATAAAATAAAACATGAACTTATTTTTCATACCCTGCTCCTAACATCAGTTTAGGGGCTTATGAAAGAGAAAAATTTTAGTGTTTCTAGTTAAATACCTGTCTATATAAGCCGTCGCATTAAGGCTTATCTGTCGATATTAATATAAAGAGTAAAAAATGAAAGTTGGATTTATTGGTTTAGGTGCAATGGGCTCTGGCATGGCTAAAAATTTAGCAAAAGCCGGTTATCAAACTTTAGTTTGGAATAGAGCTTTTGCTAAAGCAGAGGCTTTGGCGCAAGAAACTCATATCACGATAGTACATTCGATAGCAGAACTTGCGACTCAAGTTGAGCTTATCTTTATATGTATCTCGGCAGATGCGGATGTGCTTGAAGTGATCGATAGCTTATTAGCTTATATCAAACCGGGTACGATAGTAGTAGATAGCTCGACCATTAGTAGCTTAACGGCAAAAAAAGCGGCTGAATTATTAAGTGCTAAACAAGCACACTATTTAGATGCGCCTGTTTCTGGGGGGGTGGAAGGGGCGAAAAATGGATCACTAGCGATGATGGTGGGCGGTGATGAAGCTATTCTGGCTCAAGTGACGCCTCTTTTAGAGACTATGTGCGCGCGTATTATTTATATGGGAGCGACAGGGGCAGGGCAAGGCACAAAAGCGGTTAATCAAATAATGGCAGCAGGAATTAATCAAGCGGTTACGGAGGCACTGGCTTTTGCAGAAGCAGAAGGCTTGCCTATGGAGAAAGTGATTGATGTGGTTTCCAAAGGGGCGGCAGGAAACTGGTTCTTGGATAATCGTGGCCTATCGATGGCGCAAAATAAATATGACATAGGTTTTAAGCTTAAATTGCATCATAAAGACTTAAAAATTTGCCAGGCTATGGCAAAAGCCAATTTAGCTGACTTGAGTTTAGTTGAGAAAACCGTAGCTGATTACGAGCAATTGATGTGTATGGGTTTTTCTGAAGAAGATATTTCCGCCTTATATAGGCTAAAGTTAGCACAGAAAAAATAAGGGATTTTTGATCAAGAATAGAGGGATTAACTTAAATTTATCTGTTGTTTTTTTGTTACAAAAAACAAAAAATAGAGTTTAATTTAGAAAAGACTTGTTAGTTACTGATAATTAAGGTTATTTAAAAGTTAATTATTGCTTGCATAGCGGTGCTGTTTGTTGGTATTATCATTCCGTAGTAAATTTGTTGCAAAAATGAAACATTTAATTTAAACCTTTGGGGAAAGATATGATTAAAAAAACAAAAACAGCTCTAGGGCTTGTTGCCGCGCTTGGTGCTGCAGTTTTAACATCTGCGCCAGTTAATGCAGATCAAATTTCAGATTTAAATGCACGTATTGCTAAATTAGAAAGTGCTGAAGCGGTAAGATCAACGGCTGCAGATAATGGCAATATGGTATTCTTCCGTGGTGGTTATGCGAGAAACGATTCAAATCGTTATGGCGATATTTTAACTGATACAGCTGGAGCTGCAGGTCAATCAAACGGTAGTCATGATGCTTGGTACTTTGGTGCAGGTTTTGATTTTGCTTTAAGTGATGATGCTTTTGGTTTTCATGATGGAACAGAGATTCTTGCTGAATTAATGTTTGAATACAAAGAGTTTGATAGACAAAATCAAGTTGCAAACCCATTGCAAACAGTTGTAGGTACAGTTACAAACGCTACTCATGATTTAACTATTGGAGCAGGTTCAGTAACTGTTAGTCAGTTTACATTAGCAGCATCTCCAAAAGTTAAATTTATGAAAGGTAGCAAATTCAGACCTTGGATTGTTCCTGTTGGTTTTGCAATGCACGTAATTAGCCCGCCTTCTGACGGTGTAACCGTATTAGAGCCTTCTATGCATTTTGCATTAGGTGCTGATTATAATGTATGGAGAAGCATTTATGTAGGTGCTGATTTCCGTTATAACCTAACTATCGGTGAAAACTTAGATGGTACTAGTGTTGGTGGTTTAACTACTGGTGGTTATGTTGGTATAGGCTTCTAAGTAAAACAACTTAAAAGATATATCCATACAAAAGAGGGTGGGCTTTTTAGTCCGCCCTTTTTTTATGCCTAAAATAAATTCAAAATGGCGCGCAGACTTCAGTCTGCTATTAATAGTGGCGTAGTTTTAAGGTAAAATAGCAGTTATTAAATAGTTCACACAGGTTAAATCATGATTCAAGCAGGCATAGTTGGCGGAACAGGTTACACAGGCGTTGAGTTATTGCGCCTTTTGGTTTTACATAGAGACGTAGAAATCACTGTGGTGACTTCACGTTCTGATGATGGTTTGCGTGTCGATGCTTTATACCCAAATCTACGCGGGCAGTTAGACTTATGTTTTACTAAGCCCGAATTAGAAACCCTAGCTAATTGTGATGTGGTGTTTTTTGCGACTCCGAATGGCACGGCAATGAAGATGGCAGAAGCTTTATTGACGCGTGGCGTAAAGGTGATTGATTTATCCGCCGATTTTAGAATTACAGATGTTGCCGAGTGGTCGAAATGGTATGGAATGGAGCATGCTTGCCCTGATTTAATCAAAGACGCGGTTTATGGCTTGCCAGAAATTAATCGCTCAAAAATAGCACAAGCAAATTTAATCGCTTGCCCAGGGTGTTACCCAACCGCAACGCAGCTCGGATTTTTACCTCTAATAGAAAATAATTTAATTGATACGCAGCACTTAATTGCTGATGTTAAATCAGGGGTCAGTGGCGCGGGGCGTTCAGCACAGGTCTCGGCACTAATGAGCGAAACAGGTGAAAGTTTTAAGGCTTATGCTGCCGCAGGACATCGACACTTGCCGGAAATTAAGCAAGGATTATCGGCAGTAGCTAAGAAAGAGGTAGGCCTTACTTTTGTGCCGCATTTAGTGCCGATGATCCGTGGCATACATGCAACTTTATATGCAACATTCATTAATAAAGACGCGCAAGGATTACAAACACTGTATGAGCAGCGTTATGCAGATGAGCCTTTTGTCGATGTTTTACCCACAGGCGTGCACCCAGATACACGTAATGTGCGCGGTAGTAATCATTGCCAAATTGCTGTTTTAACGCCGCAAGAGAGTGATACCGTAGTGGTTTTATCGGTGATCGATAATTTAGTGAAAGGCGCGGCGGGGCAAGCCGTGCAAAATATGAATTTAATGTTTGGCTTTAATGAAACACAAGGTTTGCAGACCATAGCTTTGTATCCTTAATTCTTGACTAAAATACTAGGGATTGGCATAATCCCAAAGATAACAATTATTTAACAGGTAATAAAAATGGCAGATCCTATTATTTTTACAGACAATGCGGCAAAAAAAGTAGGCAGTTTAATTGCTGAAGAAGGCAATGATGATCTGAAATTGCGCGTTTATATTTCAGGCGGCGGTTGCTCGGGTTTTCAATATGGCTTTACATTTGATGAAGAAGTGGCTGAAGACGATACGCAAGTAGAAAATGATGGCGTAACAGTACTGATTGATTCTATGAGTATTCAGTATTTGAATGGTGCTGAAATTGACTATAAAGAAGATTTATCGGGATCGCAGTTTGTTATTCGTAACCCGAATGCAGCGACAACCTGTGGTTGTGGTTCTTCATTCTCTACTTAAATAAAATTATTGTTTTGCACAGGCTATCTAGTCTGTGCAAATAGCCGTATCATCTCGACTACTCACTCCTAATCTTATGTTGCTCTCTGGAATTAAAGCTTAATTCGGCAGCATAATAGATAATCTTTTTTAGAAATTCGATGTAAGGATTTCGTCTCCCGTACGACTCACTATATAATTTTAAATAGGAATGCGCTTTCAGCTTAGAAACGCGTGATTTTTTTATTTTTTGGAAATTATATGACTGATACTGCAATTACTGAATCTGTACAAAATTATTATGGCCAAGTGCTGCAATCTAGCGATGATTTAAAAACTAGCGCTTGTTGTACTTTAGATTCTGTCCCTGTTTACCTGCGCCCTTTATTATCTGATCTACATCCAGAAGTGGTTGCGCGTTATTATGGCTGTGGAACACCGCTACCACCGGCTTTAGAAGGCAGTACCGTTTTAGATTTGGGCTGTGGAACAGGTCGCGATTGCTATTTATTATCCCGACTGGTGGGAGAAGCAGGGCGTGTTGTCGGTGTTGATATGACGGATGAGCAACTTGAGGTTGCTAATGAATACCGTGATTGGCATGCAGAGCGTTATGGATATAAAACCTCCAATGTTGATTTTAAAAAAGGCAAAATTGAAGATTTAGCAACAGCGGGCATTGCTGATAATTCTATTGATTTGGTCGTCTCTAACTGCGTGATTAATTTATCTGCAGATAAAGAAAAGGTTCTTTCGGAAATATTGCGCGTATTAAAGCCAGGTGGAGAAATCTATTTTTCTGATGTTTATGCCGATAGACGAATTCCTGAGGCATTAAAAACAGACCCTATTTTATTGGGTGAATGCTTAGGTGGCGCATTATATTGGGAAGATTTTCGCCGACTCATGCAAAAGTTAGGTTGCCCTGATGTACGCGTTGTTAAAGAAAGTCCGATTGCTTTAGAAGATGCAGAAGTTGAAGCTAAAATTGGCATGGTGACATTTAAGTCGATTACTATTCGTGCTTTCAAAATGCCTTTAGAAGATCGTTGTGAAGATTTTGGTCAGTTAGCTATTTATAAAGGCACTATCGCAGAACATCCACATGCCTTTGACTTAGATGATCATCATCACTTTGAAACAGGTAAGCCCTTGCGTGTTTGTGGAAACTCTTTTGATATGTTGGCATTAAGTCGTTACGGACAGCACTTTGAAATGGTTGGTGATAAAGCAACGCATTTTGGTTTATTTGATTGTGAACCGAGTGTGATGACTGCGCCCGTTGAGCCAAGATCATCTTGTTGTTAACTCAGCATGCAAGGTGCAGTTGCAATATTTGTTAAAACGGTCGGCTTATCACCCTTAAAAACACGCTTGGCTAAAACTATTGGCACGGCGAGTGCGGAAGGCTTTCATTTGGCGGCAACGCGCTGTGTTGCTGCTGCAACAAAAGGTTTAAGTCTGAACAGTGACGTGACTGCTTATTATGCGGTTGCGGAAAAAGAGGCCTTAGCGCATGCGGATTGGCAAGATTTACCTTGCTTATGGCAGGGTGAAGGTGGTCTAGGTGAGCGGATGCGCGCGATCTATCAGCAGCTATTAATAAAATATGATTTTGTTTTATTAGTTGGCGCTGATATTCCGCAAATGGAAGTGTCTGAATTATTAAAAGCGTCAGCTTATTTAGATAATAGGCAGGAAAAAAAACTGGTTTATGGGCCCAGTGCCGATGGTGGTTTTTGGTTGTTTGGCAGTAATTTTGTTATTCCAGAGGCCATTTGGACGGATGTGATTTATAGCCAGCCAGAAACTGGCGAGCATTTTTTGAATGCTATTCAGCCATTAGCGGATTTAAAAATGCTTGGCACTTTGCGCGATGTGGATGAAGTTGCTGACTTGAAAGCATTGCAAGCGAGTTTATTAGCGCTTGCAGCACCTAGCGAAGAGCAAAATCAATTGAGTCATTTTTTACAAACAATCATTTAGCCTGCCACGTATAAGTTGCATGGTATTAGCTCTAACAAATAAATTATTAATATGCGTGATGTAAAACCTTTGTTGTTGAATAGTGACTTTCCTAAAATTAAGCGAGGGCAGTTAAGTACTTTGCAAATGAATTTAGGATATTTGTGTAACCTAAGTTGTACGCATTGCCATGTTAATGCAGGACCTAATCGTACTGAATTGATGAGCCGTGAAACGATGCAAATTGCTTTGCAGTTTGCAGATAAATATCAGCTCAAGTATTTGGATTTAACTGGCGGTTCACCAGAAATGAATCCAGATTTTAAATGGCTAGTGAAAGCAGCAAAACAGCAAGGGTTGCATGTGATGGATCGCTGTAACCCGACAATTTTAGAAGAGCCGGGCTATGAAGATGTCGCCAATTTTTTAGCGGAACAGCAAGTAGAAGTAATTGCTTCTTTACCTTGTTATTTAGAAGATAATGTTGATGCGCAGCGTGGTAAAGGCGTGTTTAGTACATCGATTAAAGCCTTACAAAAGCTAAATTCACTGGGCTATGGTAAGCAAGGTAGTGGCTTGCTATTAAATTTAGTGTTTAATCCGCAAGGTTTGAACTTACCTGCACCACAGTTTGAGTTGCAAGAAGCATATCGACAATTTTTAAATGAGCAATTTGATATACAGTTTAATGAATTGTTTACCATTACAAATATGCCGATTCAACGCTTTGGCTCTGTGCTGGATTCAAAAGGCCAGTTTGATGAATATATGAATAAATTAAAACAAGCGTATCAAGCTGAAAACCTGCCTCAGGTGATGTGTAAGTCACTGATTAATGTTGATTGGCAAGGTTATGTTTATGATTGTGATTTTAATCAAATGCTAGCGTTGCCGTTAGCGGGAAAAGCGACTCATTTAAGTGAGTTATTGATTGATATGCCGAATGATTTAGCTATTTCAATTGCTGATCACTGTTATGGGTGTACGGCAGGTCAGGGTTCTAGCTGTACTGGAGCGCTTTAATGCGAGAAGAGATAATGAAAAAAGTATTGTTTGTCTGTGTGGAAAATTCTTGTCGTAGTCAAATGGCAGAGGCTTTTGCTAATATACATGGCGAAAAACGCATGGAAGTTTATAGCGCGGGATCTAAAGCATCTGGGAGGATTAATGATAAAGCCATAAAAGCCATGCGCGATATAGGGTATGACTTAAATGCACATCAGTCTAAATCATTGCAGGAAATTCCTGATATTTATTATGACTATGCCATTACCATGGGCTGTGGGGATGAGTGTCCGGATGTGAGAGCAAAGCATCGATTAGATTGGGCTATCCCTGATCCTAAATTTATGGAAGCATCAGAGTTTAATGAAGTTAGGGATGTGATTGAAGGGCGTGTATCTGAATTAATTCAGACCGGATGGTGTTAGGTTGGGGGTGAATAAGAATCGGTTTTAATTTCCGCTAAAATAAAGGTTTTTATAATAGCTTAATGCAGAACCTTTGGTATTGTCGGTGTCAGTCATGATGGCTACAGCATCAATAGTACGAATATCATTGCCAAAATGATGTCTAATGTCTTCTAATACATTGCGCTTTTCTGTATACCAATGTTTTAATTGATCGGATTGTGTGCGTAAGGCAATTTCTACAACGCTGCTACCCGCATAAGGGCTTTCGCAAAATTGGAATTTAGTCATATGACTACTCCAGACATAAATGAGGGACTTAGTTTGCCAAAATCCCCACTTCCCTTTTACGATGACGTAAACGCGTGCAGAAAAATCATCGCCTTGTTTGATGGTTTCATCTGCGACATCCAGCTTTTTATTAATACGCCAAGACCAGTTGAGTATGGGCGTTTTTTCTAAATCTATATGCACTTCTTTATAAAGGCTAGAAGCGGATGATTCGCTGGTAGCTTGCAAGCCTAAGTCAGTAATTTTGTAATCGGTGTAACCCGCAAAAGACTTCTGCTCCCAAGTATCGAGCGTGCCACCGATGAAGGTATCAATCATCGCAGGGTTTGCTGTAGCGAATGATGAAAAGAAAAATAGGTAAGTGTAAAAAATGAGTCGATTCATAATGATTATGCTTGGTAAATGGCACCTAAAATAACAGGGCTATTAGCTCCGGTTGCTTCAGGTAAATTGCCAGTGAGTCCGTTAAAGGTTTGTTTTGCTAGCCAAGCAAAAGCCATAGCCTCTACCTGATCGGGGTGTACGCCAAGCGCTTCAGTCGATAAGACAGGAAAGTCTAGTTGTTCGGATAAGCTCTTAATTAGTAATTTGTTATGAACCCCGCCACCACAAATATAAGCAGTATCTGTTTCGGGGGCAGTCTTTAATATCGCGTCTGCGATTGTTTCCGCAGTTAGTTGGCACAAAGTACGTTGAACATCTTCGGCGCTATAGTCAGGTTGATTCGATAAGTTTTGCTTTAACCAGCTATCTGAAAAGTATTCAGTACCGGTACTTTTAGGAGTTGCTTGGGAAAAGTAAGCATCTTTTTTAAATTGTGCCAAAAGTGTTTTTTGTACAGCGCCGGAAGCAGCCCAGTCGCCATTGTTATCATAGTTTTTTTGCTGATGTTGCATAATCCAGCTATTCATTAATGTGTTACCGGGGCCGGTATCAAAACCAAATATAGTTTGTATTGGGTCTTTAGGTAGATAGGTAATATTTGCTATACCACCGATATTGATAATAAGGTTATTTTGCTGCGGATTAGCAAACAGCGCGCGATGAAAGGCGGGAACTAAAGGAGCGCCTTGCCCGCCAGCAGCGATGTCTTTACGACGGAAATCGGCAATGGTGGTAATGCCTGTTCTTTGGCAAATAATATTTGGGTCGCCAATTTGTAAGCTAAACGGGTGTGTTGAATTAGGTGAGTGGTACAATGTTTGCCCATGGCTACCAATGGCCCTTATGTGATTCGAAGGTATTTTCGCTTGCGCCAATAGATTAAGGCAGGCTTGTGCGTAAAATTCACCCAATTGTGTATCTAAGCTACCGAACTCGGCGATAGAAAGTGGCGCAGTCGCTTGAGAGAATTGGCGTATTTTATGTTTAATTTCTTCGGGGTAAGCTTGGTAGTAAAAACTAATGGCTTTTGTGTGTTGTTCACTAAAATCATAAAGGCCTGCATCTATTCCATCAAGGCTGGTTCCTGACATCAGGCCAATATAATAATGAGATTGCATTTTATTCTTCTGACGTTGTACTGGCTATTTTTATTTGAATTTCAGCAAGCTGTGTAAATAATTCTTTAGATTTTTCCATGAAATCAGCTCTGTATTTTCTATTGATAGGGGTTGCATCAGGAAATTTCACGGTCAGAGGATTGCGATGCACGCCATTAACACGAAATTCATAGTGCAAATGTGCGCCAGTAGCTAAGCCTGATTTTCCGACGTAACCAATAATATTGCCCTGATTTACGCGAGTGCCAATATGCTGGCCGCGTTTAAATTTAGACATATGGGCATACAGAGTGCTGTATCCTTGCCCATGTTTAATGATAACGACATTGCCATAGCCGCCTTTTTTACCGCGAAAAATGATCTTACCATCGCCTGTCGATTTAATAGGGGTGCCTTTTCTCGCGGCGTAATCAACGCCTTTGTGTGCTCGAATCTTATTTAAAACAGGGTGTTTACGTCTAAGGTTAAATCGAGAGCTAACGCGAGCAAAATCAATCGGAGTGCGTAGAAATGCTTTGCGCATACTGCTTCCGTCGGGAGAATAGTAATTAATTTTTCCGCTTGGGTCTTGATGGCGTACTGCTTTAATAGAATGACCTCGGTTTATAAACTCAGCAGCCAGTATTTCGCCTGTTCTAAAAGGTTTGTTATCAATAAAGTGCTCTACATAGAGAACTGAAAATTGATCACCAGTACGCAGGTTAAGGGCAAAATCGATATCCCATGCAAATATATTAGTTAACTGCATGATGATGGAGTCGCTTAAGCCAGCCTCTTTTCCCGCCCAAAAAAGAGAGGAGTCAATTGTGCCTGATGCACGTGCAAGTCGGGTTTCAATTGGCTTGTGTTCCTTTTCAACCTTGAAGCTACCATCCTCTAAGCGAGTTGCTTTGATAGATTCAGATAAATTAATTTGATAAACAAGGTGACTTAAATGACCTGAAATATTAAGGCCAATTAATAGGTTTTTCCCTGGTGAAATAGCCGCAAATTGAGGGCCTATTTCATTGGCATGAACAATTTTATGTAAGTCTGACTTACTAAGATTGTTTTTTGAAAAAATAAGAGATAAGCTTTCGCCTCTTTTAATCTCATGTTTTTGCCAGATAGTCGATAAGCTTTGTAAGCTGTGTGTAGTATCTTTTTTATGAGATATTTTTGGCTGGGTAATACCGAGTTCAAGTGCGGCTTGTTTGTTATTGGGTAGCTCGGGAATAGCAAGTACTAACGGAGCTTCCGTTGTACGATCAGTGTCGGGAGAGAAAAAGATATAACTAGCAATAATGGAAGTAGTGGAAAAGAAAGCGATAAGAATTAACTTTAAAGGCGATTTTTTTTTCTTCGCAGTTCCACGTTTTGAGTGATAATAGGTGTTTTTATAGTGCATTTTTCGATTATAAGATGTTTACGTGGGAATGCTCTATTATATAAAGATAATTGACGATAGTTAAATGGTAAAGGTGAATAAATTGCAAGAAGATGTGTTGGAGCTATTAAAGCGTGGAACAGAGGAAGTTTTATTAGAAGCGCAGTTGGTAAAAAAATTATCGGAAAATAGACCGCTACGCATCAAAGCGGGGTTTGATCCAACGGCACCTGATTTGCATTTAGGGCATACCGTACTAATTAATAAGTTAAAGCAGTTTCAAGACTTAGGGCATGAAGTGCTGTTCTTAATTGGGGATTTTACTGGCATGATAGGAGACCCTACCGGTAAAAATGTGACAAGAAAGCCTTTAACAAAAGAGCAAGTGATTGAAAATGCAAAAAGCTATCAAGAGCAAGTTTTTAAAATATTAGACTCTGATAAAACTAAAATTATGTTTAATTCAGAGTGGATGAATGAAATGAGTCCTGCTGAATTTGTGCAATTGACTGCTAAGCATACGGTTGCGAGAATGTTGGAGCGCGACGATTTTAGTAAGCGATATAAAAGCGGTCAATCAATAGCTATTCATGAATTCTTATATCCATTAATTCAAGGCTATGATTCGGTAGCAATGAAAGCTGATATTGAATTAGGTGGGACAGATCAAAAATTTAACTTACTTGTCGGTAGGCAGTTACAAGAAGTGTATGGGCAGTCACCACAAGTAGTAATGACTATGCCTATATTAGAGGGATTAGATGGTGTGCAAAAAATGTCTAAGTCCTTAAACAACTATATAGGTATATCAGATGCTCCGAATGATATGTTCGGTAAAATCATGTCGATTTCGGATGATTTAATGTGGCGTTACTTTGAGTTACTGAGTTTTAGACCGATGGATGAGATTAATGTATGGCATGACGAGTGCAATGCAGGGGCCAATCCGCGCAACTATAAAGTTAAGTTGGCACAAGAAATCATAACAAGGTTTCATGATGAGGCAGCCGCTATTAAAGCGTTGGATGATTTTGAAGCACAGTTTAAGCGCGGAGCAATCCCCGATGATATTAATGAAATAGCATTAAGCACAGAAGGAGAGGAGGCTTATACTATTGCCTCCTTATTAAAGGATGCAGGTCTAACTTCAAGTACGTCAGACTCCAATAGAATGATTAAGCAGGGCGCTGTAAAGATTGATGGCGAGAAAATATCTGATAATAAGCTAATGATTCAAGTGGGTGCAGAGCATATATATCAAGTGGGGAAAAGAAAGTTCGCTAAAGTAAAAATAAACGCTTGACGGAAGTTGTGATAGTTGTATAATGGCCAGCTCTTCAACGAAGTCTGTCGGAGAGTTGGATTTTAAAGGCGATTTGTTTTTGAGGTTTTGAGCTTAGGTTTTTACCTAATCTTTATTGTCTCTTCTTTGTAATGAATTCGGATTTAACGTTTGTGAAAATAAAAGCTTGCTAAATTATTTCTTCTGGTTATAATGGTCGGCTCCTTAAGAGATTAAGGTTTGGTTCTTCGGAATCAGTTGAGGTTGGTTTTCTTGTTGGTTGAGTGTTGATTTTATCGTCTCTCAAATAACTTTGAAAATAAACGTTGACGACGAGTCTTTCCTCTGTATAATAGGTGGACTTGGTAGGG